>VFQR01001004.1_pt1 | contig 25879 bp, 27 predicted proteins | sample 3512321 | NCBI WGS metagenome assembly VFQR01 (sample SAMN10412374, study PRJNA504923) | tailings metagenome | isolation source: Relicate 3 Philex TSF1 revegetated site | place: Philippines: Tuba, Benguet | collected 2017-08-29 | reverse complement strand
ACGACAAGACCGCCGTCTCATTCCTCAGCTTCTTGGCGCTCGCTGCCGCAAAACTATGGATGCCGACTTATGTCAACAGGGCCTAGGTCGCGCGCGGCAGTGTCAGTTCTGCCCTTCTATGCTTATGAAAACGTCAACTGGAATTTCATCGCCGGTCTCGAAAACCACCATACCCCCATTAGCGACTTTCTAGTCGACCTGTTCAGAACCGAGGCCGCTACCGAAATAGCGATGACGACCAAACAAGCAGAGGACTATTTCGACCTTATCGAAATCAATGTGGCTTTGGGATTTGCTCACTGTCGACTTGAAGAGATGAAACTGAGCGAGGGTTTGTGGTTCTGGATGCCGGTCGGCCGTTTTATGTGGCGACAGCGCCGAACGACGTTGGAGGCCCGGCTGCGGGAGATTGAGGCAATGTCCCCTGCCTCACCATACTTCGCCGCAGGCATGTTGGGCGGATCGGCAAAAGCGGCCGCGGAAACAATTGCTGCAATCCGCGACCACCTCTCGAAGGTTTCAGGTCGCTTCTGGTAATCTGACAATGCTGCCGCATGGGACCAGGATTGCACAGACATGGATTACTACGCGAAGATTTGGTCCTAGAGCATGCACCGGATGTCTGAATTTGGACGTGCGTCGGTACACGCATTGGGACCGCAATGGGGTCGGCACCTGCCGATCGTGACGTTGCCATAATCGTTTCTCTTTCGGCCGTTTTGGCCGATGGAGAAATGTAATGGGTATCTCACAGTATGATCCTGCTGCTGCAGGAAGGCCTGCCTGGAATGCTGGCAGGCAGGTTGGCGCTAAGCGCGCTTTCAAGGTTCGGCAGATTTGGTCCATCCGATTCTTTCTTGATCGCGAAGGGCGGATGCGAGATCGAGCGCTTTTCGACCTTGCGATCGACAGCAAGTTGCGGGGGTGTGATCTCGTGAAAATCAAGATTGGCACCCTTGTATCTGGCCCGATGATCCGCACCAGGTCCATGGTGATTCAGCAGAAGACCGGACGACCAGTCCAATTTGAAATTACGGCAGACGCACGAGGCAGTCTGCTCGCTTGGCTGGAGCGGCGGGGCGGAACCGTCGACGACTTTGCCTTTCCCAGCGGCGTGAATCCTGACGGGCATCTGAGCACCCGCCAGTATGCGCGCCTGGTCGATGAGTGGGTAACGGCGATAGGACTTCCTTCAGAGGAATACGGCACCCATTCGCTTCGACGCACCAAGGCTTCCCTGATTTACAAGGCGACCGGCAATCTTCGAGCAATCCAGATTCTGCTCGGCCACAGCAAAATCGAGAATACGGTGAGGTACCTGGGCGTCGACGTTGATGATGCCCTTTCATTATCGGAGGCTACCGAAATCTGATCGATACAACTTCGCCGGCGGCCGCGGATGCTTCGTCGGCGAAGCGCCCTCATCTGGGTAGTTCAGACACCTTGGCACTGCTCCCGAAACCAGACGCTGATTGTCTTGATGCGGCGCACGGCGAACGCAGTCTAGGCCGCACCGCAGGGAACGGCTGTTCAGAAAGTTGTTCGTGAATAGCACGATGAAGGATATGGGCTATGCTCGGCGAGGAGCGGTCGAGCGCTCACGATTGTTGAACCCTAGCCGATCAACGCCGAAGATATGAATTCAGATGGGAACGACAGAATTCTCAGACGATCACAATAGACAGGCGAGATCGAGCGTGAAATGTTGCTCGGGGTAGCACGAAGCAAAGATTCGGGGGATCTGACTTCGGGGGGAGCTTAGGTTGACTGTCAGTGTTCACAATCCTGATCAATATATGGCGGCGCTACGGACGATCATCGCGCAGGGCCGCAAGCGGATTGGTTTATTGGTTGGTGCCGGAGCTTCGGCCGGCATGGCGAAGCCCGATGGTACTTATCCGCTTATTCCGGCGGTTGCGGGCCTCACTGATCAGGTTCTCTCGACCCTTGCTCCGACCTACCAACAACAGATCGACGGCCTGAAAGCCGAGCTCGCGCAGCACGACATCGAGACAATCCTTTCTCGGATCCGCTCCCTGAGCAAAGTGATCGGATCGGCGAAAGTCCATGACCTTGATGGCCCCGGCTTTGCCACCTTCAGCGAAGCGATCTGCTCCGAGATCGGCAAGATCGTGGACGTCCGATTGCCAGAGACCGGATCGGCTTATGCTGATCTCGTGAACTGGATCACAGGCACAATGCGTGACTATCCGGTCGAGATTTTCACCACGAACTACGACCTGCTGTTCGAAGAAGCTTTCGAGTCCGTACGAGCGCCGTATTTTGATGGCTTCACGGGCGGGCGCGAACCGTTCTTCGACCCCGTGTCAGTGTCGCGGAGCGACCTTCCCGCGCGATGGACGCGGCTCTGGAAGCTCCATGGCTCGCTTGGTTGGCGTGCGAGCTCCAAGGGAGAAGTGATCCGAACGGGCCAAAGCTCGGCAAGTCACCTCGTCTTCCCCGAACATCTGAAATACGATCAGACGCAGAAGGCCCCCTACGCCGCGTTGCTCGATCGCCTTCGTGCGTTCTTGCTCACCCCCGATACCCTGCTGGTCTCTATCGGCTTCTCTTTTGCCGACTCACATATTGCAGCCCGGTTGGATGAAGCGCTCGCAGCGAATCCATCCTCCAGCGTCTTCGCGTTCCAATACAAGGTCATCGAGGAGGAGAAGCCGGCGTGCGATCTTGCGCGCCGCCTGCCAAACTTCAGCGTCTATGCGCGTGACCAGGCGAAGGTGAACGGCATTCGCGGCGCATGGAAGGCGCCGGCCGAACTTCCGAACAGGGACTGGGGGCCGATAAGGTCGACCTATCTCGACAAGGACGGAAACTTCACGCTCGGAGCAATCGAACCCTTCGCCCGGTTCTTCGCGGCATCGCGCTCCGTTCAAGCATTTCCCACACCACCGGCGCCGACAGCAACAGCGGCGGTGGCGCCACCGCCAACAGCTACCACCGCCTCGGTGGCCTGATGAACGCTCCGACCCTTCTCGGCCACGTCGGCTCTGTTGCGGGTGCGACCGTCAGCGTGCGCCAGTTCGAGGGCGTGGCATCGGGCATCGCGATCATCGGCGGACGGAGCTACCGGGTCGGTCAGGTCGGTAGCTTCGTGCGGATACCTCAAGGATATCATGATCTCTACGCGATCATATCCGAGGTCGGGGCAAGTGCGACACCAGCGACGTTGACTGATGCGCTCGACCGCGGCGAACGTTGGCTGACCGTTCAACTCGTCGGCGAGATTGTCGAGGCTTCGTTCGAGCGGGGCATCAGCCAGTATCCGAACGTGAACGATGAGGTGCATCTCGTCACCGAGGAGGATCTCGCCAAGATCTACGGTGCGGAGTTTGCCGGCCAGGTTGTGGTGGGGCGACTTGCCAATGCCGAGAGCATCCCGGTCCGCCTGGACCTCGACAAGCTGGTCACGCGTCACAGCGCAGTGCTCGGCTCGACCGGGTCGGGCAAGTCCACGACCGTCGCCAGCTTGTTGCGATCGATCTCGGCGCCAGGCGGAGCGGGTTTTCCGAGCGCGCGCATCCTGCTGCTCGATATACACGGTGAATATGCCCGCGCGCTCGGCGACAACGCTGAGATTTTCCGAATCACGCCCGGAGACGGTGAGAAGCAGCTGGTCATTCCGTACTGGGCACTGCGGCCGACCGAAATCCTCAACTTCCTGTGCGGGAAGATGGACGATCGTGCGACGACCGCGATCCTCGACAAGATCTTCGCGGCTAAAAGCACGATAGCGCAGGCAGAAACTTTGCCGGGGGTCGACCTGAATTCGATGACCGTCGACAGCCCCATTCCGTACAGCTTGCGAAACCTGTGGCTCGGGCTGATCGATGCAGAGGTCAAAACCTGGCTCGATCAGGCAAAGACGCAGCCGGCGATCGTGCTTCCCGGGGACGCGGCTACGCTTCGCCTGCCGACCTACCAGCCGCATACGACGACGAATACGGCGCCCTATCAGAACAACATCGGTGTGCTCGGCATCCGCAAACAGCTCGATCGCATGCGGTCACGTATGCTCGATCGTCAGTTCGAGTTCTTGCTCAAGCCCGGTGACTGGGAGCCTGACCTGACTGGTCATGTGGCGAATGACCTTCCCGCCCTTCTCGAAAGCTGGATCGGCCACGAGAAGGCGATAACCGTGCTGGATCTGTCGGGTATCCCCAGTGCCGTTCTCCTAGATTTGATCGGCGCAATTCTGTCGATTATCTATGAGGCACTCTTCTGGGGTCGCGAGCGCGACGGGGGTGGTCGAAAGCGGCCCCAACTTGTCGTTATGGAAGAAGCGCATCGGTATCTTGGTCGGGAAGCCGACAATCCGGCGCGCGAGATGGTCCAGCGAATTGCGAAAGAGGGCCGTAAGTTCGGCATCGGTGCAATGATCGTCAGCCAGCGTCCTTCGGAAATTGACGATACCATTCTCTCCCAGTGTGGCACCTTCATCGCGTTGCGCCTCACCAACTCCACTGACCGCAGCAAGGTACAAGCCGCTTTGCCCGATAACCTGAGCGGTATCGCCGACAGCCTCTCAGTTCTACGGACAGGAGAAGCCATCATAACTGGCGAAGCTGCGCGGCTGCCAGTGCGCTGCCGCATTACCCTGCCACCGAAAGACCGTCGCCCGGACAGCGAAGATCCGTTAGTCGCAGACAGCTGGAAGCGCGCCCGGGGGACTGAAGATTATGATCAGCTTGTCGCAGTTTGGCGTGCACAGGATCCAAAGTGGAAGCCGCCAGAGATTGACGAGGACGAGGAGGTGAATTGATGGAACGACAGCCTGTAACGTCCGGCAATTTGGCCGAGGTCGGATATGACCCTGAGTTGGAGACGCTCGAGGTCCAATTCAGGCACGGCGGCGTTTATCAATATTTCAACGTGCCTGCGTTTATGAACGAGCGTCTCATGACCGCGGACTCACTAGGTCGCTTTTTCAACGCGGAAATCAAAGGTCATTACCCCGAGGCAAAGCTCTAGCGCGCCGCATTGAAATACCCTCGGAATGCTCAAGCGATGTAGAATTCTGCAGAGATGCTCTCACGAGCGGCATTTCTGCAACCGGCACCGCTTAAGCTGAGAACTATTGCTAAATAAACGACAGGTCGTGGGGGTTGTGTATTTCGGCCCGACGGACTGCCTTGGCGGCGGACGTGGAACGCCAGCTTACCGCTAGGCGATCCTCAGATCCAAACAGTCCGTTGTCGGCCCCAAATGAGCCGACTCCCAGCGCGCATACCGAATGACTGCTTTTAGGTTCATTGTCACCGAAAGCGGACAGGCCGCTGCCGGCCCCGTGGCTGCCGATCTCAGCGTTTCTCCTCTGGCCAATCACGGCCATGGAGACCTGAGATGGGATACTCACGATATGATGCTGCAGCTCGAGGACGGGCTGCATGGAATGCAGGCAAGACCGTGGGGACCCAGCGTCCTCTGACGCAGAAGCAGATCTGGGCGATCCGTTTCTTCCTGGACCGGGAAGGTCGCGTTCGAGACCGTGCCCTGTTCGATCTTGCAATCGACAGCAAGCTCCGCGGATGCGATCTGGTCAAGATCAAGACAGGTGACTTGGTCACAGGACCGGAAATTCGAACCCGGGCAATGGTGGTTCAGCAGAAGACCGGACGACCTGTCCAGTTCGAGCTCACGGGCGATGTACGAGCCAGCCTTCTCACCTGGCTCGAGATGCGAGCGGGCAGTGTCGGTGATTATGCGTTTCCAAGCCGCGTCGACCACGATCACCATATGTGCACGCGACAGTATGCCCGACTGGTCGATGAATGGGTTACCGCCATCGGCCTCCGATCATCGGATTATGGCACCCACTCGCTGCGCCGGACCAAAGCGGCGATGATCTACAAGGCCACCGGTAACCTGCGCGCCATCCAGATCCTGCTCGGCCATACCAAGATCGAGAACACGGTGCGGTATCTCGGTGTGGACATCGAGGATGCTCTGCTTCTGGCTGAACGGACCGAAATCTGAACATGAAGCGGTCATTCGCTCACAATGGATGACCGCTTCGTGGGGCTGGCTCTCCGCTCACAAACGCCGCCACGGGGGTGGTTTGCCGACAGTCTGGTAATGGGCCGCGGACATGATGAGAAGACGTCCGGCCGCGCTAAGGCGATATCCTCGCTCGCGATGCGAGGCACGTGTGCACCGAGCAGATTCTCCAGCCAGGTAATCCTGCCGCCGCGATCGCTGCAGTTGGTGAAGAACGCACGCTGTTTTGCGCGCGTGAGTGCTACGAAGAACGAGTTCATCTCCTCCGGTCTGTTAGGAGTCAGGCTCCACCAGTTGTTGCTATCGAGGCCGAAGAAGACGATCGTATGGAACTCCATCCCCTTGCTCTTGTGGATCGTCATTAACGGCACCTGGTTGCGCCCTTCAAAGCGGTCAAGGGCTTCGCTCCAGCTGACGGTGTCGCCAAGGCACTCGGACAGCAGGAGTTCGAAACCTTCCACCACGCGGGCGAAGTCGGCGTTGCGTGTGTATGACGGTGTCACGCGCCTTATGACGGCCTCACCTATTTCTGCGATTAGGAGAGCGACAGCGCCCACCGCGTTGGCAGAATCCGGATCGTGCGTGGCAATGTAGGCTCTGATCGATTTTACGAGGGCTTCTGTACGCGCCGCCGATCGCTGAAGTCCGAGGTCGTCCTCGAGAGATACCGTTTCGAGCCTTCGCAGCTGCTCTTGAGCCGACGCCCATGCCGCAGGATTTCGCTTTTCTGCTCCGAGCCTCAGCAGCGGTAGGAGAATCTCGGACAGCTCTTCGGCGAGCAAGTCCTGAATCGCGATCGAGCCCACGTTCCGCGCGACGTTTCGAAGAGGAACGCCGAGTTCGGCGAGAGCCGGGCCTAACTCTTTCTCCAAACGTTCGGGGTGGTTTCGCACAAGGACTGCCAGCTCGTGGGCCGGAATACCGTTATCAACCTGCTCGGATATCCAGCCCGCCAAGCCTTCGATCTCTTCTTCTTCGCTTCCGAAATCCCAGATCGCGCAGACATCTCCATCGACCGCCTTTTCCCCGCGAGCGACCGCATGCTCGACATTGGGGTCGATGCTTTGCGCGACGATATGTTGGATCGCCACGAGATCGGTATGCGAGCGCCAGTTCAAGAGCAGCGATATGGGTCTTGCATCGAACTGCTGCGTGTACACCTCGAAGCCGTTCGGCATAGCGCCCGCCCAACCCATGATGCGCTGCTTGTCGTCTCCGACCGCCGTAAATGTGTTGTGGTCTTTGTCGAAGGCGGAGGTGAGCAGCTCGAACTGAGCGCGCTGCGTGTCCTGGAACTCATCGAGGAAAATGACAGGGTAAGTCATCCGGATCGCGGCGTGGATACGGCGGTTGGCACGTACGAGATACTCGGCGAGACGATTTATCATCGGAAACGTTAGATAGGCCGTCGGTCGCCCATGCAGCTGATCGTTCCAATATTCGTCGAATGCGGCCTGAACGTTAACTGGCACCCCTTGTTCGACGTCGCCGATCTGGACGCGCGCAATAATGCGCGCGAGTTGCTGAGCATTGATGTTGTGAATTCCGGCGCGCATCAGAAAGTCGTTTAACGCGTCGTTGGTCGGAAACGCGATCTCATAGTTTGCCGGCGGCCTGTACTGGACTGGCACTGCCATCCGAAACTGATCGACAAGCCCTTTGGCAAAAGCATCGAATGTCAGGGACACAAACCGGCGTGCCTGTCCCTCTGGACACCGTTTCCGCACGCGGGCCGAAAGCGTCTCCGCAGCGTCGCGCTTGAAGCTGATGGCAAGGATGCGTTTAGGCGCAGGACAGAGTCCGGTCTGTAAGAGGTAGGAGGCTTTTTGCGCAAGGAACTCAGTCTTGCCGGCGCCCGCTCCGGCCGTGACGCATACGCTGCGGTCAGTTTCCCGAAGTGCCTCCCAGGCGCGGTCTTCGAGCTCTTCTATGCCTTGAGGCAGCCAGTCTTCCGGACGAACGAGGCTCATGGAACAACTTTACGCTTCACGTAGGCGATGAGCTTCTTCAGCTCTCCGGGTGCATCCTCTTTAAGGTCTTCCGAATCGATTTCGCTCAAGGCGCGAAGGTGCGCTTCGGGCTTGCTCTCGCTCAAAAATAGGTAGGGATACCAGATGAAGCTATCGTCCCACTCGTCGTCGTAGAGATCGGGATCGCCTTCCGTCTTCAACGTCACATTTTTCTTGTTCTCAAGCGCATTCGCGCTCTTTTTGGGACCGCGGCCGCCCGGCCTTGGCTTCTGGTAGACGTCGGGGAACATCTGCAGCATGGCCAAGTCGATATCGAGCGGGGATGAGAAAAACACACCTTCTCGTCTCAGCGCCTTGAGCCATGGATGGTTCTGATCCTGGTCGATAAGTTCCTGGTCGTCGATCTCGTCAAGCTCATCGAGATCGATTACCTCATCGACGACGAGCTTGTTGGTGCTGAGGTCATTGCCGACGGCGGCGAGCTGCTCGACGACGTACTGCAAGGTCTTCGCTCCTCCGTGCTGCCGTCCGGCATCGAGATCGAGCAGCGTTGCATAGGGTATGTCGATATCCGACAGGAGACGCCAGAAGTGAGCGACGAACCGTCCTGCCAAAGGCACGATCGGAACGAACGAGCGGTCGAGCGGGAAGTTCGACGCCTCGGCAATGGCGGGGAGCACGATTGCCTCCGATTCGCCCTCAGCCAGCACGACGAACCGTGCGAAGTAGAGCTCGGGATAGGCACGCACAGCCAAACGCACATACTTGCGAGCTTCCGTGCCTTCTTCTGGGAGGGTCAGGAGCCTCACCGAAGACTCGCGGGTCTCGGGGTCTAGCCGGGCGTATCGCACCTCTTCGGGTTCTACCCGGCTGAGAATACTGGCGCTGTGACTGGAGAGGATGACCTGCGCCTCGGCAGCGCCGCCGATGTCGCGTGCCTGGCGCATGATGCGGGACAGAAAAAACGGCGAGAGGGAGTTTTCCGGCTCTTCGATCGCAAGGATCGTCAGAAATGTTCGGCGGAGTTTCTCCTGATCGAACACGCTATCCGCCGGGACCTCCCGTAGTGCATCGCGTTCGATTTCAAGTGTCGCTGCAGTTAGTGCGATATGGAAGAGAGAGCGTTGTCCGTCGCTGAGATCTTCGAGGCGGCGCTCCCGCCCGGCCTCGTCAGGAAAGAACACAAACTCGGCGCGCCGAACCAGCTCTTCAAGCCTGGTCTCGACCAGTCTGAGCTTCGGCGTCGTGTCCGTGTCTCCCGTATAGACTTCCGACCATCGAGTTTCGAGCCGTTCCAGAATAAACTCCGTGACATCTTCGGTATCGAATTCGTCTTGAAGTGCACCCGCCGACGTCTCTGCCTGTTCGATCATCTCTTGAGACCATTTCGCGGCGCGCCACAGACGTCCTTTGAGTAGGTTCGTGACCTGATCGGCTGCGTTGCGGTTGGCGGGGACATAGATGAGTTGAATGTAGTTTCGCTCGATGGCTTGCACCGCCTGGCACTCGTCCCATGCGAAATCGTCGTCCGTTGCGCGCACCCATCGGAACGCCTCTTCTATCGTTCCTTCGGGCGTACCATCTTCGATCCACTTCGCTTCGAGGCGCATTCGCACTTTCAGCGGCTCATCTTCTCCGCTCGTGGCCATCTGATTGAAGACTTCGGGAATCGCATCCGTATCCGCATCGTCCTCTTCCAACTCCGGGAAGCCAAGCAAGCAGTCGATGACCATCAAGGTTTCCGACTGGAGTTCCTCATCTTCCTTGGGCACATGGAAGTCGGATTTCCGGATCGTCCGTTGGGCGCTCGACGTGCCGAAGGCTTTTTGGATGGCAGCGAAAACCGCCGTCTTGCCGGAGCCGTTGTTGCCGACAAAGGCCGTAACATCCTCTTCGAAGGTGAGCGTTACTCCCTCTGGCCCAAAGCATCTGAAGTTGCGGATAGTCAGCTGCTCAATTTTCATAGATTCCCCCTTGCCCCGAACAACAAATCAAAACCTATAGTGCGCTGGCACCGTTCATCTACCACTTTCCGTCTGCTCCCGGGAACTTGCTTGAAACGGCCTGACACCCGACTTTACGTGCGCCGCTCCTGCGAACGGCAGGTTTCGGAACAGCACAAGAGGTCATTAGGCGTCTTCAATGGGGTCGGCAGCTGAATGGCCGCTCATCGGCCAATTTCCCTAAAACCGGTCCGTCTGCAACCGGCCCCAAATGAGCCACCGGCACACGACCGCGCTTGCAACGGCGCTTACTGCTACGCAAAGAGCACATAAACGCCTCAGCTGTCGGCTTATAGTAATGACTGACAAGAGCGCATTATCAATGGTCTGGGCATTTCCCAACGCCTATGGCGGCCCGACTCCACCACCGGTTTGCGGTCGGACTTCATGCCTGGGCAGTGACACCGCCAGCGCGAATTGGTGGTGGAATGAAACGCCCCTATGCCAAGTGCCAAACAGGGCACTAGAGAATGAGGCGATTGCATCGCGATTCCGGGCTCCGATTTGGCCGTCTCCAGTTGTGTTAGCGCAACCGCCAGGGCGAATAGACGCGACCGTTCCGGGGGTTACCCGAGGCACCCATGGTAGACCAAAAACACCTGCGACATCAATGAGTTAGTGGCGGAGAGGGAGGGATTTGAACCCCCGATGGAGTTGCCCCCATGCCGCATTTCGAGTGCGGTGCAATCGACCACTCTGCCACCTCTCCGCGAGACTGCATCCGCGTTGCCGCGGCTGGTCGAGACGGGCGGGCTTATGGCATAGCATGGCGACGGCTGCAACTGTCTTCGGCCGCTTCGGGGCATATCGGGACGCATATGGACCTGCCGCTCTTCGTCTATGGCACACTGCGCGATGTCGACATGCTGTCGGGGGTGCTGGGGCGCCCGTTGCGGGCGGGCGAACTGCATGCGGCTGTCGCGCCGGGCTATCGCGCCGTCCACTATCCGGGGCGGGTCTATCCCGCGCTGGTGCGGGCGCCTGGCGTGGCGGCGCCGGGCCTCGTGGTCCTCGGGCTCAGCCGGTTCGAGCGCGACCTGCTCGATGCGTTCGAGGGCGAGGAATATCGGCGCGGCCCGCTGGCGGCGATGCTGGGGGAGGAACTGTTCGAGGCGGACGCCTATCTGCCGGCGAGTGCCATCGCGCCCGACGCCATCGACTGGACCCTCGAGCGCTGGCAGGCCGAACACAAGGCGCGGGTGCTCGACGGAGAGCTGGGGCTGGCTGCGGAGTTGCGGCAGAAGCTCATCGCCATTCGCCCGAACTAGGGATCTGTGAGGGGCAGGCGAGGGGGCAAGCGCAGCGTGCGGCGCAGCAAATCTCCAGGCCGCAACCTTGACTGGCAACCTTGACTCGCCGGGACTTTGCCCGCATAAGCCCGCGACGATAGTGCGTGCCGCTTGCTGGCGCGCATTTTTGGTTTGTTCAACCGCTGTCCGAGGCCGCCGCCGACCCTGTCGGCAAAGCTCAAGGAAGTCCGCAGGACGAGGCATTGCCTGCGGCGCCACAGGGCGCGACAACATGGAGGCCGGGTGCGCCCGGCACGCAGATGACGTTTGCAGTGATCAAGACCGGCGGCAAGCAATACAAGGTTGCCGCCAATGACGTGGTGAAGATCGAAAAGATCGCCGGCGAGCCGGGCGACGTGGTGACGTTCGACCAGGTGCTGATGGTCGGCGAGGGCGACGACGTGACCGTCGGCGCGCCGCTCGTCGAGGGCGCGCTGGTGGCGGGGCAGTTCCTCGGCACCAAGAAGCAGCGCACCATCATCATTCTCAAGAAGGAGCGCCGCCAGCATTATGACCGCCGCAACGGTCATCGCCAGCAGCTCTCCACCGTGCGGATCACCGAGATCCTGACGGGCGGCGCCAAGCCGACCACCGAGATCGACCAGATCGCCAAGGATCGCTACCTCAAGGCCGCCGGGGCACAGGCGCCCAGCGTGACCGAGGCGGAAGCCGCTCCGGCCAAGCCCGCCAAGACGTCGGCCAAGGCCGCTGCGCCGGCCGTCGAAGCCGAGGCGCCCGCCGCCGAGGCAGAGGCACCGGCCAAGAAGGCCGCGCCGAAGAAGGCCGCCAAGTCGGCCGAGGACAAGCCCGCCGCCGAGAAGAAGTCGGCAGCGAAGAAGACGGCTCCCAAGGCCGACAAGGAATAAGGGGTAACAACCGATGGCACACAAGAAAGCAGGCGGTTCTTCCCGCAATGGTCGCGATACGGCCGGCCGACGCCTAGGCGTCAAGAAGTTCGGTGGCGAAGCCGTGATTCCGGGCAACATCATCATCCGCCAACGCGGCACGAAGTGGCATCCGGGCTCTGGTGTCGGCATCGGCATCGACCACACCATCTACGCCCTGATCCCGGGCACGGTGGCCTTCAAGACCCGCGCCAATTCGAAAACTTTCGTGTCGGTACTCCCGGCCGCAGAGGCGGCCGAATAACCGGTGAGGCGCATCGTACCTTGCCGGAGACCAGCTCCCCGGCAAGGCGACTGACAGCAGCCCGCGCTTGCACAGACTGACGGAAGGGGAGCCGCGATCCGGCTCCCCTTTTTCGTCTTTTCGCTGTGAGGGCGGCTGAAAATGAGACTGTATCTGAGTTCACACCGGCTGGGCGAACGGTCCGGCACGCTGCTGGCGCTGACCGGCGGACCGCGGGTCGCGGTGATCGAGAACGGCATGGACGGGGTCTCGCCCCGCCTGCGCCAGAGCCTGAGGCAGGACGGCTACGAGGTGGCTGCCGAACTCGGCAGTCTCGGGCTGGTGCCGAGCGCTGTGGACCTCAGGGCCTATTTCGGGCGCCCCGCAGCGCTGCGGGCCGAGCTGCTGCGGCACGATCTCGTCTGGGTCGGGGGCGGCAATGTTTTCGTTCTCCGCCGCGCCATGCGGCAGTCCGGCTTCGACGAGGTGATCGTCGAACTGCTGGAGAGCGATGCCATCGTCTATGGCGGCGCCGGGGCGGGGGCAGCGGTTGCGGCGCCCAGCCTCGAGGGGATGCAGCTGATGCACGATGCCCACGAAGTGCCGGAGGGCTATGACGCAGCGATGCCGACCGAAGGACTGGGCCTCGTCGACCACGCGATCGTGCCGCATTTCCGCTCGCCGCATCCCCAGAGCGCGGCAGCGGAGCGGGTCGTGCGCTGCCTGGGCGCCCGGGGCCTCAGGTATCGGGCGCTGCGCGATGGCGAGGCGATCGTCTGGGTCGAGGATCGGCGGCGGCGGGTGGAACCGGAACGGAGGATTGCGTGATGAGCGACACGAGCAACAAGCCGCAGACGGCTGCGGCAGGCACCAAGGCCGAGGCGCGGGCGCTGGCCGAGGCTGCCGCCCGGCTCTCGGCCCGGCGCCAGCGCGATGCGTTGCCGCTGCGGATCGTCACGCCGCGGCTGGTGCTGCGCGCACCGATCCGCGGCGACGTGCCCGATCTGGTGCGGCTCGCCGACAATCGCCGTATCGCCGAGGTGCTGGCGCGCCTTCCCAGCCCTTATACGCGGGCCGACGGCATCGCCTTCGTCGAAATCTTCGCGCAGCGGCCGGATGAGCGGCCCTACGCCATCACGCTCAAGGAGCAGTTCGTCGGGGTGGTCGGACTCACCTTCCACGCCGATGCGCCGCCGGAACTGGGCTACTGGCTGGGCGAGCCCTATTGGGGGCAGGGGCTGATGAGCGAGGCAGTGAAGGGGCTGCTCGATGCCGCCTTCGCCACCAGGCTCTACCCGCGCATTCGGGCCCAGGCGCTCGCGAGCAATGCGGGCTCGCTCAACGTGCTGGAAAAGGCGGGCTTCGTGCGGCTTGGCGAAGGCACCGGCACGACCGGCGGTTGTGCCGGCAAGCCGACCATCACTCTCGAACGCGAGCAGCCGAGATGGACGTGACGCTGACCACCCCGCGGCTGACGCTGCGCCAGCCCTTGGCTTCCGATGCCGAGCGGCTGGCGCGGTTTCTCGACAATTTCGCGGTCGCCGGCAATCTGAGCCGCGTGCCCTATCCCTATCGCCTCGCCGATGCCAAGGCCTGGCTCAGGACCTGGCGCGCCGATACGCCGGCGTCTGAAACCGGGTTCACCATCGCGCTCCCCGATGAGGGGCTGATCGGCCATGTCGGCTTTCACGCCGAGGCCGGTGGCGTGGTCATCGGCTACTGGCTGGGTCAGCCCTTCTGGAATCGCGGCTTCATGACCGAGGCGGTGCGCGCGGCGCTCGACTGGTATTTCGCGACCACCGATGCCGAGCGGCTGGGGTCGGGCGTGTTCCACTTCAACAAGGCCTCGCTCGCCATCCAGAAGAAGCTCGGATTCACCGAGACCGGCACCTCCACGCGGCTCTGCCTTGCGCGGGGAGAGGAGGTGCGCCATATCGACACCGAACTGACACGCAGCGCCTGGGCGGCCCACAGACAATGAAATTTCTCGATCAGGCGAAGATCTATATCCGCTCGGGCAATGGGGGAGGCGGCTCCGTCTCCTTCCTGCGCGAGAAGTTCCTCGAATTCGGCGGGCCCAATGGCGGCGATGGCGGGCGTGGGGGCGATGTGATCGTCGAGTGCGTCGACGGGCTGAACACCCTGATCGACTACCGCTACCAGCAGCATTTCAAGGCGGCGACCGGCGGGCACGGCATGGGCAAGAACCGCCATGGCGCCAACGGCGCGGATGCCATCCTGCGGGTGCCGGTCGGCACCCAAGTGTTCGAGGAAGACAACGAGACGCTGATCGCGGATCTCACCGAGGTCGGCCAGCGCATCACCTTGCTCTCGGGCGGCAATGGCGGCTTCGGCAACGCCCACTTCAAGACCTCGACCAACCAGGCGCCACGCCGGGCCAATCCAGGTCAGGAGGGGACGGAAAAGACCATCTATCTCCGCCTCAAGCTCATTGCCGATGCGGGGCTGATCGGCCTGCCGAATGCGGGCAAGTCGACGTTCCTCTCGGCCGTGTCGGCTGCCAAGCCCAAGATCGCCGACTACCCCTTCACCACGCTGCATCCCAATCTGGGGGTGGTGCGGGCCGGCGAGCGCGAATTCGTGCTCGCGGACATTCCCGGCCTGATCGAGGGCGCCCATGAGGGGCTCGGGCTCGGTGACCGCTTCCTCGGCCATGTGGAGCGCTGCGCCGTGCTGGTGCATCTCGTCGACGGCACCCAGGAGGACGTGAAGGCGGCCTACAAGACCATCCGCAACGAACTCGCCGCCTACGATCCGGCGCTGGCGGAAAAGCCGGAGATCGTGGTGCTCAACAAGGTCGATGCCATCGATCCCGATGAACTCGCCGATAAAAAGAAGGCCCTCAAGCGCCTGAGCAAGGCCGAGGTGCTTGTCGCTTCCGGCGCTACGGGGCAGGGCGTCGACATGGTGCTGTTCCGCATCCTCGACATGGTCGACAGCGATCGCGCCGAGCGCGACGCCATCGAGAACCCGCCCGCCGAAACGGGCTGGAGCCCGTAATGAGCGACGCGCTTGCTCCCTACCGCCGGCTGACGCTCAAGATCGGCTCGGCGCTGCTGGTCGACGGCAAGGCCGGGCGGCTGCGGGCCGACTGGCTGGCCTCGCTCGCCGAAGACGTCGCCATGCTGCGGGCCCGCGGCGCCTCGGTAGTGATCGTCTCCTCAGGCGCGATCGCGCTCGGGCGGCAATTGCTCGGCCTCGAGGCCCGCGTGCTGCCGCTCGACCAGAGCCAGGCGGCCGCGAGCGCCGGGCAGATCGCGCTCAGCCAGGCCTGGGCGGAGGCCCTCGGCCGGCACGGGATCGTCACCGGGCAGATTCTGCTCACCCCGAACATCACCGAGGAGCGGCGCTACTTCCTCAACGCCCGCACCACCATCACCACCCTCCTGGGGCTCGGAGCGGTGCCGATCATCAACGAGAACGACTCGGTGGCGACCGCGGAAATCCGCTATGGCGACAATGACCGCCTCTCGGCCCGGGTCGCGACCATGATCGAGGCGGATTGCCTCGTCCTCCTCTCCGATGTCGACGGGCTCTATACGGCGCCGCCCGCGCGCGATCCGGACGCCCGGCACCTGCCCTTCGTTCCCGCGATCACGCCCGAGATCGAGGCGATGGCAGGCGGGGCCGCCAGCCATCTGTCGCGCGGCGGCATGACGACCAAGGTCGAGGCCGGCAAGATCGCGACCAAGGCCGGCACCGCCATGATCATCGCCAAGGGCACTGAGCCGCACCCGCTCAAGAGCTTGGTCGAAGGGGGGCGTCACACGCTGTTCGCCCCCGTCGAAAGCCATACCCAGGCGCGCAAGCGCTGGATCATGGGTACGCTCGAACTCACCGGGGCGCTGCATGTCGATGCCGGCGCCGTGCGGGCACTGCTGTCGGGCAAGAGCCTGCTGCCGATCGGCGTCACCCGCCTGACCGGCGATTTCGCTCGCGGCGACGCCGTCGCCATCCTCGATCCGGACGGACGGGAGATCGGCCGCGGCCTCGTCGGTCTCGGCCGGGAAGAGGCTGAACTGGTGAAGGGCAAGAACTCGGCCCGCATCACCGAATTGCTGGGGGTCGGCACGCGCACCGAGCTGGTCCATCGCGACAATCTGGTGGTGCTGCTGGGAGCGGAGGCGAAGGCATCATGAGCCTCGATAGCAATGAACACACCGATATCGCCGCGCTGATGGCCGATATCGGCCGGCGGGCCCGGGCGGCGGCCAACCAGCTCGCCTTCGCCCCTGCGGCGGCCCGGCGGCAGGCGCTGCTGACGGCCGCCGACACGCTCGATGATCGCCGCGACGATATCCTCAGCGCCAACGCCCTCGATATGCGGGCGGCGGAGGGCAAGGGCATTTCGTCGGCCTTCCTCGACCGGTTGCAGCTCAACGACAAGCGCATCGACGGCATGATCGAGGGGCTGCGCACCATTGCCGAACTCCCCGATCCGGTCGGCACGGTCATCGCCGAATGGGAGCGGCCGAACGGGCTGCGGATTGCGCGGGTGCGCACGCCGCTCGGGGTGATCGGTGTGATCTTCGAGAGCCGGCCGAACGTCACGGCCGACGCCGGCGCGCTGACGCTGAAGGCGGGCAATGCGGTGATCCTCAGGGGCGGGTCGGACAGCGTGAACTCGAGTCGCGCCATCCACGCCTGCCTCGTCGCGGGGCTACGTACCGCCGGACTTCCGGCCGACGCCATCCAGATCGTGCCGACCACCGACCGGGCGGCCGTGGGCGAGATGCTGCGCGGGCTCGACGGCCATATCGACGTCATCGTGCCGCGCGGCGGCAAGTCCCTGGTCGGCCGGGTGCAGGACGAGGCACGGGTGCCGGTGTTCGCGCATCTGGAGGGGCTCTGCCACACCTTCGTCGACCGTTCCGCGCCGCTGGAGCTGGCGGTGAGCATCGTCGTCAACGCCAAGATGCGGCGCACCGGCATCTGCGGCGCGACCGAGACGCTGCTCATCCATCGCGACATCGTCGGCAGCCATCTGGCGCCGATCGTGTCGGCGCTGCGCGAGAAGGGCTGCGAAATTCGCGGCGATGCGGAAGTGCAGTCCGCCATCGCCGATGTCGTGCCGGCGACCGAGACGGACTGGCGCACCGAATATGAAGACGCCATCCTTTCGGTGAAGGTCGTCGCCGATGTCGGGGAGGCCATCGCCCATATCGCGACTTATTCCTCTCACCACACCGAGGCGATCCTCAGCGAGGACGCGGCCAATGTCGCGCGGTTCTTCGCCGAAGTGGACTCCGCCATCGTGATGCACAACGCCTCGACGCAGTTCGCCGATGGGGGAGAGTTCGGCTTCGGCGGCGAAATCGGTATCGCGACCGGCCGCTTCCATGCGCGCGGGCCGGTGGGGGTCGAGCAGCTGTGCTCGTTCAAGTACATCGTGCGCGGCAGCGGGCAGACGCGGCCTTGACTTCCCGCGACCCCCTGGCGCTGCCGACCCATGCGGCCGGGATGCGCATCGGTCTGTTCGGCGGCAGCTTCAACCCGTTTCACGAGGGGCATCGGCTGGTGGCGGAGCAGTGTCTCAAGCGGCTGCAGCTCGATGCGGTCTGGCTGCTGGTCTCGCCGGGCAATCCGCTCAAGGACCACAGCGAACTGGCGCCTCTCGAGCAGCGGGTCGAGCAGGCCGAGGCGCTGTCGGCGCATCCGCGCATCCTCGCCACCGGGATCGAGGCGCGGATCGGGGTCACCTACACCGTCGAAACGCTGGAGTGGCTGGTCGCCAATTGCCCCGGCGTGCGATTCGTCTGGATCATGGGCAGCGACAACCTTGCGCAGTTCCATCGCTGGGAGCGCTGGCAGGATATTGCCGCGCTGTTGCCGCTCGCCATCTACGCCCGCCCCGGCTCGTCCATGCGGGCGACCGCGGGCCAGGCGGCGATTGCCCTGGGGCGATATCGGCTGCCGGAGGAGGAAGCCGAGAGCCTCGCAGGACGTGATCCGCCCTGTTGGGTCTATCTGCACGGCACCATGTCGCCGCAGTCGTCATCGGCGATCCGGGCGGGTCGGACGCCTGCAGCAAATTGAGCATACGGGCAAACCTTGCACAGCGCCGCCCGAAGCGTCATATTGCAGGGGTACGAGTGACACCACGCGGCAGGCTACAAGAGCAAGAGCCGGTGCCTGACCGTCATCTGGTCCGAGGACAAGGAACACATAAACACGTGACAATGCGTGCCGCAATCGCACGGGTGGAGGCCACATCGTGATGGCATCCGCCAACAAGCAACCAGATCCCGCCCCGGCCCCCGTGCCCGCGGCCTCGATGATCGATCTGGTCCTTCAGAGCCTTGAAGACGCCAAGGCAGAGCAGACGGTCTCCATCGACATCACCGGCAAGTCGTCCCTGTCCGACCACATGGTCGTGACATCAGGGCGCTCGAACCGGCATGTCAGCGCGGTGGCCGATCAGCTGGTCAAGGCACTGCGCGAGGCCGGTTTCGGCAAGCCCCGCGTCGAGGGACTGCCGCATGCCGACTGGGTACTGGTCGATGCGGGCGACGTCATCGTCCACATCTTCCGTCCCGAAGTGCGCGAGTTCTACAACATCGAAAAGATGTGGGCCGCCGAGTTCGCGTCCGACGGGCACTGAGGCCAAGGGTAGCCCTTGCGTATCGCCATCGCGGCGGTGGGCCGCATGAAGCAGGGGCCCGAGCGTGAGCTCGTGGCCCGCTATCTCGAGCGGGCCCGGGCCAGCGGACGCGCCCTGTCATTGACCCAGTTCGACATTCTCGAGCAGGCGGAATCCCGCGCCGGATCGGCCGATGCCCGCAAGGCCGAAGAGGCGCGGCAGCTGCTTGCGGCGCTGCCCGAGGGCGTCGTGGTGGCACTCGACGAGCAGGGCAGGAGCCAGGGTTCAGTGGCTTTCGCGGAGCAACTGGCCCGCTGGCGCGATGCCGGGCGGCCTGCGGTGAGCTTCGTCATCGGTGGCGCCGATGGGCTGCACCAGTCGGTGCGCGAGCGCGCGGAACTCACCCTCAGCTTCTCGCCGCTGACCTGGCCGCACCAACTGGTGCGCATCATGCTGGCCGAGCAGTTGTATAGGGCGACGACGATCCTCAGCGGCCACCCCTATCATCGCGAATAGCGCGTCACGTAAAAGACAAACCGTAAAGGCATGTGCCCTACCGTGGAACAAGTGATTCGCAGGCGCCGGGGAGAGTGATGCCCGTACGAGGCTGGTCGACATCGCGGCTGGCGATAGTGCTGGGAGCGGCGCTGCTGCTCGGCCCGGCCCTGGCACAAACGGACGCCGAAGGCACTGCGGCTCAGGAGGAGCTCGGGCTCCGGCCTGCCATCGACGCCACGCCGGTCATGCCGCTGCCGGAACCGGTGGCCGAGCCGCTCTCGGCGGCCGAGCAGGCATTGGCCGAGCAGCAGCAGGCGCTCGAGGCGATCGAGGCTTCGATCACGATTTCGCGCGAACGCGCCGAGGCGCTCAAGAACGAGATCGCCGACATGCAGGGCGATCGGGCGCGCCAGAACGCGGCGCTGATCGCGGCGGCCGAGCGGGTGAAGCGGGCGGAAGTCGACATTGTCGCCCTCGAAGAGCGGCTCGGCGAGCTGATCGTTTCCGAATTCGAGGTCCGGGGCCGCCTCGATGGCGCCGATGCCGGCATCTCCAACGTTCTCGCCGCGCTCGAGCGCATCTCCCGCAATCCGCCACCCGCCCTGATCGTCGATCCCCAGGACGCGCTGGGCTCGGCCCGCTCCGCCATCCTTATCTCGGCCATCCTGCCGCAGCTGCAGGCGCGGGCCGACGCGGTGACCGCCGATCTGCGCCGGCTCAACGAGGTGAAGGCCGCGGCACTGGCGGAACAGGAAAAGCTCGAGGCCAATCTGCAGATCCTCGAAGAAGAACAGTTGCGCATCGGTACGTTGATCGCCGCCCGGCGAGAAGGCGAGAGCCGCGCCACGGCCGATCTCGAAGCGCAGGAAGCAGAGGCCGAGGCTCTCGCGGCGCAGGCGACCTCGATCAAGCAACTGATCGACGACTTGACGGCGCGGGCGCAGGCCGTTGCGACGGCAGCCCACGCCACCGCGACTGCCAATGCCGGCGGCTCGGCGCCAGTGCTCGATCCGCGCACCATCCAGCTGGCGCTCGCCAATACCAACCGCTTCGAGCCGGCCGTGCCCTTTGCCCAGGCCCGCGGCTACCTCGCCATGCCCTCGAGCGGGGTCAAGGTGATCGACTATGGCGGGGCGGACGGGTTCGGCGGCATTTCACGCGGCCTGTCGCTGGTGACGCGGGCCGATGCCCAGGTGGTGGCCCCGGCCGATGGCTGGGTGCTCTACAAGGGCGACTACCTCAATTATGGCCAAATCGTCATTCTCAATGCCGGGCAGGACTACACCATCCTGCTGGCTGGCCTTGCCCGGGTCGATGTCGACCTCGGCCAGTTCGTGATGATGGGAGAGCCGGTCGGGATCATGGGCTCACAGACAATTGGCCGTGCCGTGGCCACCAATGCTGGCGTCTCCCGACCGACGCTCTATATTGAGATGCGAAAGAACAATGAGCCGATGGACCCCACGGGTTGGTGGGCACCGCCGGTCTCGCAAACCCAGAGTGGATAGCCCCTGATGCGCTTCAAGCCTCTACGCACCGCCGTTTCCGCGGCTGCCCTGTTCGCGCTGGGTCTGGCCTGCGCGCCGCTGATCGCGCAGGACGAGACGGCCAGCAAGTCCCGCACAGCCGACGAGATCTATGCCGATCTGTCGCTGTTCGGCGAAGTGTTCGACCGCATCCGCGCCGAATATGTCGAGGCGCCGGACGAGCGGGCGCTGATCCATGCTGCGCTGCAGGGCATGCTCAGCTCGCTCGATCCGCATTCGAGCTACATGGAGCCGCTCGATTATGCGGACGTGCAGCAGGATACCAGCGGCCAGTTCGGCGGCCTCGGGATCGAGGTGCAGATGGAGGATGGGGTGATCAAGGTGGTTTCGCCCATCGATGACACTCCGGCCGCACGCGCCGGCATCCTTGCCAACGACTTCATCGTCGAGCTGGACGGCGAGCAGGTGCAGGGCCTGTCGCTCGATCAGGCGGTCGAAAAGATGCGGGGGCCGATCGGCACCAAGATCACCGTGACTGTGGTGCGCGAAGGCGTCACCGAGCCGCTCAGCTTCGAATTGACCCGCGCCACCATCTCGACGCGCGCGGCGCGGCTGACCATGGAAGGCGATATCGGCGTCATCCGCCTTGCCCGCTTCTCCGAGCAGGCCTTTGTCGGCGTGCAGCGCTCGATCGACGACATGTTCAAGCAGCTCGAGGGTCGTACCCCCAAGGGCATCATCCTCGATCTGCGCAACAATCCCGGCGGCCTCGTCGACCAGGCGGTCTATGTGTCCGACGCCTTCCTCGACCGGGGCGCGGTGGTCCTGACCCGTGGTCGCGTCGAGCAGGAAAGCGCGCGGTATGACGCGCGGCCCGATGCGCTCGATGCCCGGATCGCCGATGTGCCGATGATCGTCTTGATCAACGGCGGCTCTGCCTCCGCGGCCGAAATCGTCGCCGGCGCCTTGCAGGACCACAAGCGGGCGACAGTGGTCGGCACCCGTTCTTTCGGCAAGGGCTCGGTGCAGTCGATCATCCCGCTCGGCGCGGACGGCGCCATGCGGCTGACCACGGCGCGCTACTACACGCCGAACAACCGCTCGATCCAGGCGGCGGGCATCATGCCCGACATCACCGTGCTGCAGGACGTGCCCGAGGAGTTCCGCGGCCGCGACGAGATCATCGGCGAGGCAGCGCTGCCGGGCGAAATCGGCGGCGGCACCGAGGAACGCGCGACGGCAGGCTCGTCGGTCTACGTTCCGGCCGACAAGGAAGCGGACAACCAGTTGCAGCACGCCATCCGCCTGCTCAATGGCGAGGAAACCGATCCCGCCTTCCCGCCCCGCGCCAAGGTTGCCGGTTAACGCTTCCTTACCGATTGGCGGGCACACAGTGACTTGAGCACGGGGCGGCGATTCGTCGCCCCGTTCGATTCAGCCGGGGCCCGGATGACCGAACTCAGCGCACCGCTCAGCCGACGGAAGGTCCGCCTGTCGCAGGCGCGGCAGCGCGGTCCGTGGCGCATCCCGGTCGGCCGGCTCAGCCTCGCCCTGCTGCTGCTTCTGGTCGGGGGAGTCGGGCTCTACGTGCTGCTGGTCGAGGACCAGCAAGGCGGGCGGCCGAGCGCTACCGCCGAGATCGCAGGTGGAACGGCTTCGTCGATTGTGGACGAGTTGGCGCGCGGCGATCTGCCGGTCACCATCACACCCGATCCTGAAATGTACCCCGCGCCGGTGGACCCGGCCGAGGACGTCGCGCTGGTCGGGATGACCGCCCAGGGCCTGCTGCCCGACCTGCTCGAGGAGACCGCGTTCGGTGCCATCCCGCGGATGTCGACGACGGGGGAGAGGCCTTTCGACGCCTATGCCCGCCCGGTCGACGGCGCGGCCGCGGCGATCGGCACGCCCATGATCTCGATCATCGTTTCCGGCCTCGGGATCAATGGCGGCGGCACGCTCGACGCCATCGAAGCCCTGCCGGCGGAGGTGACGCTGGGCTTTGCTCCCTATGGCAACACGCTGCTCAGAAGCGTCGAGGCAGCGCGGACCGACGGGCACGAGATCCTGCTCGAGGTTCCGCTGGAGCCCTTCGACTATCCTGACAACGATCCGGGACCCGACACGCTGCTCACCGGCAAGGCACCGCGCGAGAATCTCGGCCGGCTGTTCTCGATCATGAGCCGGTTCGGCGGTTATGTGGGGCTGCTCAACAATATGGGTGCGCGCTTCACCGCCTCCAGCGCCGATTTCGCTCCGGTGATGGAGGAGCTGGGCGCGCGAGGACTCGGCTATCTCGACGACGGCTCCTCGAACCGCTCGCTCGCCAAGGAACTGGCCCGCGCCAATCGGGTGCCGTTCGCGCGGGTCGATGCCATGCTCGACGCCAACCCGGCCCGGGCACGGATTCTCGAACAGCTCGCGGCGCTGGAGAGCAAGGCGAAGCGTTCCGGCAGCGCCATCGGGATCGTATCGGCGTTGCCGGTCTCGGTGGAAGTGGTCGCGGAATGGGCCCGTGGACTGAGTGAAAAAGGCATCGTGCTCGTTCCGGCGAGCGCCTTGATGAAGGACGGCAATGACTGATCGCAACAAGATGCCCTACCGCCAATGCGTGGGGGCGGCCGTGTTCAACGCCGAGGGACGGGTGTTCATCGGGCGTCGCATGCCCGAGGACGATCCGGAGGATTCCGCCGAACGCGGCGCCCCCTGGCAGATGCCGCAGGGCGGCATCGACAGGGGCGAAAAGCCGATCGACGCCGTCTATCGCGAGCTGTTCGAGGAGACCTCCATCCGCTCGGTGGAGCTGATCATGGAGGCGCCGGAGTGGATTCGCTACGATTTGCCCGACGCCATGCTGGGCATCGCCCTCAAGGGCAAGTATCGCGGCCAGGAACAGCGCTGGTTCGCATTCCGGTTCACCGGCGAGGAAAGCGAGATCGACGTCCTGTCACCGGGCGGCGGCGCACATGCCCCGGAGTTTGACAGCTGGCGCTGGGAACGGCTCGAAGCCCTCCCGGACCTGATCGTGCCGTTCAAGCGCGACGCCTATCAGGAAATCGTCAAGGCCTTCACCGACCTGCCGGCACGCCTGACGCGGGGCTGAGAGCCGGGCTGGAAGTGCGGGCCTTCGCAAGGCGCCGATAGAGCGTGGCATAGGCCTCGCCCATCGCCTCGGCAGTGAACAATTGCTCGTAGCGTCGGCGCGCGCCGGCTCCGAGCCGGCTTGCCAGCGCATCGTCCTGCCAGAGCCGCTGCATGGCCTCGGCCAAAGCTGCCGGATCGGCCGCAGGAATGACCAGCCCTGTCTCGCCGTCGATGTTGACGTAGCTCGTTCCCGTCGTCAGCTCGCAGCTGATCATCGGCTTGCCGAAGAGTGCCGCTTCCAGCAGCGCGACGCCAAAGGCTTCCGAACGCAGATGCGAGGGGAACGCGAAGGCGTGGCAGAGCCGGAGCAACGCAGCCTTGTCCGCCTCCTCCACCTCACCCAGCAGGTGGACGTTCTGCAGTCCGCGCCGCCTGACCTCGTCGCTGAGCGAGGCCGATTGTTCGCCGCGCCCCACAATCACGACGGGCAGTCCGGTTCGCTCGGCGGCGTCGAGCAGGAAGGCGAGGCCCTTGTAGTAGCGCAGCGCGCCGACGAACAGGAAGAAGCGCGCCGGCAGCTTGGCGCGCCAGTGTGCAAGGCGATTGCTGTTCGGTGCCTGTTGGCTGGTGTCCAGCGCACCGATCGGGATCACGCTCACCTTGTGCGCAAAGCGCTGCAGCACCGGGCTGGAGGCGAGATAGTTCGGCGACGTCGCCACGATGGCATCCACCGAGCCGAGAAAGCGGTGCATCAACGGGCGGTAGAAAGCGAGCAGCAGCTTCTGCCGGACGATGTCGGAATGGTAGGTGACCACGCTCGGCCGCCCGGTACGGGCCGCGAAATGGGCGATGTCCATCATCGGCCAGGGATAGTGGTAGTGCACCACATCCGCCTCACGCGCGAGACGCGCGAAAGCTCCGATGGCGGAAAGAGACAGCCCGGTCGACGCGATATCCAGCTCCAGCCGGGCCTTTCTGGCCCAGTGCCCGTCCATGAACACCGTGTTCCGAACCGGCTCCGCACTCAGCGACAGCACCTCGGTCGTCACGCCATAGGCCGATGTGGCGCGCGCAATGGTCTGGATGACGCTCTGCGTGCCGCCAAAGCTGTCCGGGGCATAGGTCTTGAAGAAGTGTAGTACGCGCACCAACGCCGCAGGCCCCCCGGTCGGCCCCTTAGTGCTAGCTTTGCGCCAGCAAGGCAATGACCGACTCGGGACAGTGCCAGTCTTAATTTCGGAAGCCGAATACCATTGTTCGATCTGCACCGGGTATGCAAAGACTCACCGATCGCCCACGGCGCGAGGCCCTCGTTGGCACGGGCGTGCGGCGGGCGAACGAGCTCTTGTCGCAGATGGATGGCGCAGAGCTGGTGGCGTTTCTATACGGCACCCACGCATGAGCTGGCATCGGATCGAAGGATAAGTTGACAGCTACAATCATAATTTGTAGCCGATGAGATCTCTTCCGTTTCGGATCGATCATCGTGACCCCGCTCAAATTCCTCACCGGCACCGTCCTGTCCCGCCGCCTCGTCACGCCCGGTATGGTGCGGGTGACGCTGGGCGGCAGCGAGGTGGCTGGAATCGTCTCGACGGGGATTGGCGACGAGTACATTCGGCTGTTCTTCCCGGACCCCGCAACCGGGGAACTGGTCCTGCCCGCGGCAGACGAGAAGGGGCGCTGGCGCTATCCCGAGGGCAAGACGCCTGCCCATAGCGGCTGCTACACCATCCGCGCGGCGCGGCCGGGGGTCGTGCCCCGGGACGTGGTGTAACTGAGTTGGTCAAGCCGCTCGCGAGCGCGC
>VFQR01001003.1_pt1 | contig 25898 bp, 13 predicted proteins | sample 3512321 | NCBI WGS metagenome assembly VFQR01 (sample SAMN10412374, study PRJNA504923) | tailings metagenome | isolation source: Relicate 3 Philex TSF1 revegetated site | place: Philippines: Tuba, Benguet | collected 2017-08-29 | reverse complement strand
TATTCGACTGGTGCGCCGAAGAAGACCTCCGCCAAGCCGCCCTAGTAGCCTAGCCGAGCCCGCGACACAACCTTTCCGAGCCGCGACTGCAAAGGAGCGGACAAACAAAGCTCTTTGAAATCCCCACGGCTGGCTCGTACCCCGCCCACCACAAAAGTCAAATCACCGCCAAAACCAGCCAACACCGGTCTCCGCGAGCGCGAGGCAACCCGTGGGGCGCACCATCCCCGCGCCCTACGGAACCAATTTCGGAGGCATCTCAAACTCAAACGCCGGCCGACGCGGCTTAAACGGAGCGCGAGGCGGCAAAAAGTTATGCGTCGCCTCGTGCACGCCCCGCACGCGCCACTCTCCCAAATCCTCGTGAAGCGTGACCTCGCAATCAAAACGATCCTCCTCTGAGTCCAACAGAATCCGCGCTAGCGCCTTCCTTCGGTCTTCGCTCACGTGAATCGCATGCGTAAACAGCCTAAGTTCCGGGCCCAAGGCCGCCCCCATCCTAAAAACAAGACTCTCCAAATTCGGCCCCGCCAGCGGCAACTTCCATGCGCGGCGGTACTCTATCGCCCGTCGAATCCGCGTCTCCGTATCGCCCTGCAAAAACGAACTCGCCGCCTCCGCCAAAATCGCATCGGCACGCTCATTCTCCATCAGCCGCAAAGTCCGCACCGCCGCCGCTTCCGTCCTCGCCGCGTCCCGCAATAGCTCCCACTGCCGCTCGCTCGTCGGATGCAAAAAACGAACCCAGCAAAAGCCGTCTCGCGCGCTGGTCCGAGGCCCGCGCCTCCACCGCCATCCGCTCCAAATCCACTGCATCGCAAATCAAACAAAGCGCCCGCCAAGCTTCCAGCCACTCATCGCTCCCTCGCAAGATCTGCCACAGCGCCAAACGCAGCCAATCCTCCTTACCCCGCACTAACTCACGAAGCGGATGATCCTGCCAACGAAACCAACTCGACTGCAAAACGAACTCGTCGCTCACCCCCGCTCCAACTCCGCCACCAAAAAGTCCACCACCCGCTCAAACGGATCGAACCCAAACGCCTCCCCAATCGGCCTCCGCAAATTCGAGTTCGCGTTCACGTCATAGAAGACCAATCGCCCATCCGCCGCCTCCAAGTATTCGATACCGCCCACATCCAATCCCCCCGCCGCGACAATCCGCTCGCCCATCTCCACGGCCTCCCGCGGCAATTCGCGATACGGATAAAACTCCACCGGCTTCACCGGTGCAGCCGAAACCTCGCAATGCCCCGCCGATCCATCCCCCGGATTGCAAACTTCCGACGGACACAGGTTAAACGCTCCATGAGAAATTACCCGCATCCCATAGAGCAATTTGCCATTTAGGAACTCCATTCGCACGATCCCCTGCCCCGGCGGCAACGGAAAATACTCCTGCAAGAGCAGCAAATTATCCGGCAACCAAAGCTCCGGCTGCTGCTGAAGCAATCGCCGCAGATCCTCCGGCCCCTCAAGCAAGAACATCCGCGCCCCGCTACCCCCTTGCTCCGGCTTCACTAACGCTGGCCACCCGCCGCGCCAAGCAGTCAAGGCCGCTTCAACATCATTAAAAGCCAACGACTTAGGATGCGCAATCTGAAGTTTTTGCAGAAGCGCCCCCTGCGCCGATTTCGACAGCTCCAACGCAAAGGCCCGCGACCCATTCAACACCCGCGCCCCCGAAGTCTCCAGCGCCCGCATCAAACTCAAGCAAAGCGGTACCGCCCGCGTATTCCCCCGCACATAAGCGCTCGGGCTCGCCTGATTGAAGTACAGCCGGCCCTCCGGCACGGCGTCCGGATCGAAAGCCGCCTTCTTCAAATCGAAGCCAACGAAGTTTACACCCCGCCGCTCCAAAGCCGCAAACAATGGCTTCTGCCACTCCGGGTGCTCATAGAGGACTACTAGATCGAATGCCATCTCTTTATCACATCATCCTCCAACCCGCGCGCGAGGGACACTTCGGACATCCACAACCCCACCCCGGGGACATACCTGCCCTGTCCCAACGTGGACAGGGCGGTGTGTCCCCTACCGACACCGCCCTACCACCCGACCGCAAACGGCGCTACCCTGTCACTCATGCGCCTCGCCGCTCTCTCGCTCTGCGCCTTGCTCCCCGTCGCCGCTCAAAGTGCCAAACGGCCTCTAAGCCTAGACGACCTCCACAAGTTCGCAGACGTCGGTGCCCCCATCTGCTCCCCCGACGGCAAGACCATCGCCTACACGCTCACCACGGTCAACGCCGAAACCGACAAGCGCGACACCGACATCTGGACGATCTCGACGGACGGCAAAGACAACCTCCGCCTAACCGCGTCCACGGAATCCGAGTCCAGCCCCAAATGGAGCCCCGACGGCAAGTTCCTCGCATTCACGTCTAGCCGCCCCGGCCCGGACCCCAAGGTCAAAGGCACGCAGATCTGGCTCCTCGACCGCCGCGGCGGCGAAGCCCGCCAGCTCACCACGTTCAAACAAAGCCTCTCCGCCTTCGAATGGCTCCCCGATTCCAAAGGCTTCCTTCTCACCATGAAGGAACAAGACGAAGACGCCGCCAAGCCCCCGGCCGAGCAGAAGCCCAAGCCCATCGTCATCGACCGCTACGCCTACAAACGCGACATGCAAGGCTACATCCACGGCCCGCACCGCACGCGCCTCTACCTCTACGATCTCGAAGCGAAGAAGCCAGAGCTAGTTACCAACGAAGCCTTCGACGAGACCGACGCCGAAGTCTCCCCCGACGGCAAGCAAATCGTCTTCACCTCCAAGCGCGGCCCGGGCGACCCCGACCGCGCCAACAACTCCGACATCTGGATCGTCGACTCGAAGCCCGGCTCCACTCCCCGCCGCCTCACTACCTGGCCCGGTGCCGACGCGAGCCCCACCTGGAGCCCCGACGGCAAGTACATTGCCTACACCCAAGGCGCCCAAGCCTCCGGCGCCGCCTACACCATGCCCCGCCTCATGATTGTCAGCGCAATGGGCGGAGAACCCAAGATGCTTAGCGCCTCGCTCGACCGCGCCGTCTCCTCGCCGAAGTTCACCAACGATTCCAAGGCGGTCGATTTCAGCGTCACCGACGACCGCTCCACGTGGCTCGGCCGGGTCAGCGTCAACGGCGGCCCCATCGAGAAAGTGCTCGTAGGCAAACGCACCTTCCAAGGCCTGGAACGCAACGCCAGTTGCACCGCCATGCTCGTCGCCACCAGCCACACGACCCCCGAGATCCACCTCCTCGAAGGCGCGAGTCTCAAGAAGCTCACAACGCACAACGACAAGCTCCTCGCCGAACTCAACCTCGCCGAAGTCGAAGAGGTCGCCTTCCCCGCCAAGGACGGCAACGACGTACACGCTCTGCTCTTCAAGCCCTTCGGCCACACGCCCGGCAAGAAGCTCCCCGCCCTGCTCAACATCCACGGCGGCCCCAACAGCCAAGACCAGCACAGCTTCTCCTTCGAACGTCAGTTGCTCGCCGCCCAAGGCTACGCCGTCCTCGCCGTCAACTACCGCGGCAGCTCGGGCCGCGGCCAAGCCTATGGCAACATCATCGCCGCCGACTGGGGCAACAAGGAAGTCGTCGACCTCCTTGCCGGCGCCGACTACCTCGTCTCCTCCGGCATCGCCGATCCCGACCGCCTCGGTACGGGCGGCTGGTCCTACGGCGGCATCTTGACCGATTACCTCATCGCCTCCACCACGCGCTTCAAGGCCGCCGTCAGCGGCGCCGGCACTGCCTTCACAGTGTCTTACTACGGAGCCGATCAGTACATCCTGCAATACGACAACGAAATCGGCCCGCCCTGGAAGGCCTTCGACAAATACATCAAGCTCGGCTACCCGCTGCTTCATGCGGACCGCATCAAGACGCCGACGCTATTCCTCTGCGGCCAGCAGGACTTCAACGTCCCCGTCGCCGGCAGCGAGCAAATGTACCAAGCCTTGAAGAGCCTCGGCGTCGACACACAACTCGTGATCTACCCCGGCGAGTTCCACGGCATCCGACGCCCCAGCTTCGCCAAGGACCGCCTCCAGCGCTATCTCGACTGGTACAAGAAGTACCTTCAGCCCGCTCCCGCGTCTAACGTCACGAACCAGTAGCCTATATGCACCGCCGCCTCTTCCTAGCCACGCTCCCCAGCTTCGCCTTTGCGCAAAACTTCACGCTCCACAACGTCACCAGCGCGCCCGCTACTCTCAAAGGCAGAAGCGGCCAGAAGCTACTCGCCGTACAACCCGAAGGCGACCACCTCGCCCTCCTCGATGGCGTCGAGTTCTCCAACGGCACGATTGAAGTCGACATCGCCGGCGAACCCGCCCCCGGCGCGGGCGCTGCCGCCCGAGGCTTCGTCGGCGTTGCCTTTCGCGTCCAGCCTGACCGAAAGACATACGACTGTTTCTATATCCGCCCCACCAATGGCCGCGCCGATGACCAGGAACGCCGCAACCACGCCGTCCAGTACATCTCGCACCCCACCTACACCTGGTCCAAGCTACGCCAGGAAACCCCCTCCCGCTACGAGGCCTACGCCGATATGATGCCCGCCGAATGGGTCCACCTGAAGATCGAAGTCGACGGCCTCAAAGCGAGGCTCTATGTCAACGGCGCCACCCAGCCCACGCTGCTCGTCAACGACCTCAAGACCGGCCCCAGCGCCCGCGGCCAAGTCGCCATCTGGTTCGAAGGATCGACCATCGCCCACTACACGAATCTAAAAGTCACCCCCCGCTAGGACCTTAGTACTTTCGTTACATTACCCTACCAGTACCCAGTAAACTAACTTAACCATTCGCTCATCCTCGGAACCTCACTATATTAGTGACACGGTTGAGGAATTTTAGCGTGACTACGCAACTGGGCGAAGTGTTTCCAAATGTCGTCAAAATATTTCACGAGGTGCTTCAGAAGCACTCTTCGCGAATCGCGATCCGCCACGAAGGCGCCTCGCTCAGCTACGCCGAACTCGACCGCCAAGCCACGGAACTGGCCTACAAGCTAGTCGCCCGCGGCATTCAGCCGGGCGATATCGTCGGCATCTTGCAACCCCGCGGCATCGGTCACATAGTCTCGATGCTCGGCATTCTAAAGGCCGGCGCGGCCTATCTGCCCCTCGACCACGCTTACCCGCGCGAGCGATTGGACTTCATGGTCGCCGACGCCCAAGCGAAGCTTACGCTCGACGATACGAGCTTGGCCACGCTTCCCACTCCAGACAAGGCTGCGCCGCTGCCCGATCTAAGTGGAGAGTCTCTGGCCTACCTAATGTACACCTCCGGCTCCACCGGCACGCCCAAAGGCGTCATGATCCCGCATCGCGGCATCGTCCGCCTGGTCCGGAACACGAACTACATTCAAGTCCAGCCCGAGGACGTCTTCGCGCACTGGTCGAACGCCTCCTTCGACGCCAGCACCTTCGAAATCTGGGGCGCGCTCCTCAATGGCGCGTGCGTCGAGATTCTGCCCTCGGCCACGCTCCTGTCGGCCGCAGCCTTCCGGCGCGCCGTCGAAGCCCACAAGCTCAGCGCCGCCTTCATCACCTCGGCGGTCTTCACGATCCTCGCGGAGCAATGCCCCGAAGCCCTCGCCCAGATCCGCGTTCTGCTCGCGGGCGGCGACGCGCTCTCGCATAAGGCCATCCGGCAGTATCTGGCCGTCCAGGGCTCCGGCCAACTCTGGAACGGCTATGGCCCCACCGAGGCGACGACCTTCGCCGTTACGCATCGCTTCACCGCGCCAGTGCCCGACGAACGGCCTGTGCCCATAGGCAAGCCCATCTCGAATACCACGGCTCAGATCATCGACGGTCAACTCTATCTCGGCGGCGCGGGCGTCGCGCTCGGCTATTGGAAGCGCCCGGAGCTATCGGCCGCGAAGTTTAGAAACGGCCTCTACGCCACCGGCGATCTGGTCCGCTACAACGAGCAGGGCGACATCGAATACCTCGGCCGCGCCGACCGCCAAGTTAAGATCCGCGGCTTCCGCATCGAACTCGACGAAGTCGAGATCGCGCTGCGCCGTCTGCCCGCCGTCGCCGACGCCGTCGCCATCGCTGTGGGCGACGACGCCGCGTCGAAGTACCTCGCCGCTTTCGTAACCCTGCGCGAAGCGTGCCGTGAGTTATCGAGCTTGGTCCGGCAAAGCCTGCCGGCTCACCTGCAACCGCAGAGGCTCGAAGTAGTCGAGAGCCTGCCACTTACGGAGAACCGTAAGGTCGACCGCGAGGCGTTGTTGGCCTTGCTCGCCAAACCAAGCGTCCAGACCGCCAGCGACGCCGTCGAAGCCGCCTGGCAAGCCGTGCTGCCCGGCGTCGCCTTCGGCCCGGACGACAACTTCTTCGATGTTGGCGGCCATTCGCTCTTGCTGCCCAAGATGGAAGCGCTTCTGACCAAGTCACTCGGCCGCGAGATCGACATCATGGCGCTCTTCCGCTATCCAACCATGCGGTCGCTCACGGAGCATCTGAACCCCAAGCCAGAAGTCCCGAGAGCCCACTCTGCGGCGCACGCGCCCTCGGGCGGTATCGCGATTGTCGGCATGGCCGGCCGCTTCCCCGGCGCTCGCAACACCCGGGAACTTTGGAAGAACATCCGCGACGGCATCGTCTCCATCCGCCAATTTGAGATCGGCGATCTGAACATCCCCGACCGCGAGATCGAAGCCGCGAAGCCCAACTACGTCCGGGCTCGCGCGATCCTCGACGGCATCGACCTCTTCGACGCGGACTTCTTCGGCTGCTACCCGCAAGAAGCCACGCTCATGGACCCGCAGCATCGCGTCTTTCTGGAGATCTGCTGGGCCGCTCTCGAAGACGCCGGCTACAACCCGGCGGACTCGGGCATGCTCACCGGCGTCTTCGCCGGCGCAAGCCCGAACAGCTACTTCCTGCGCGACGTTTGCCAGGACCGCCGCTTCATCGAAGACTTCACCTCCGCCTACCAAGTCGGCCACTACCCAACCTTGCTGGGCGCGATCGGCGACACGCTCGCCACTCGCGTCGCCTACAAGCTCAACTTGCAAGGCCCGGCGATGACCGTCCTGACCGCTTGTTCGACGTCCCTTGTCGCCGTCTGCGAAGCCGCCAAGAGCCTTCTGCTCGGCGAGTGCGACGCGGCCCTCGCGGGCGGCGTCTCGATCACCTTGCCGCAGGAACGCGGTTATCTCTACCAACCCGGCGGCATGGTCTCGCCCGACGGCCAGTGCCGCACCTTCGATAAGGACGCGAGCGGCACCGTCTTCGGCTCGGGCGCGGGCGTCGTGCTCTTGAAGCGCGTCGCCGACGCGTTGCGCGATGGCGATCACATCTACGCCGTCCTCAAAGGCTGGGGCGTCAACAACGACGGTTCCACCAAAGCGGGCTTCACCGCCCCCAGCCCCACGGGCCAAGCCAAGGCTATCCGCAGCGCCTACCGCATGGCGGGCTTCTCGCCTCGCGATGTCTCTTACATCGAGGCGCACGGCACCGCGACTCCGCTGGGCGACCCCATCGAGGTCAGCGCCTTGAAGGAAGTCTTCGCCGAGTCGACCGAGGACAAACACTTCTGCGCTCTCGGCGCGGCCAAGCCCAACGTGGGCCATCTCGATGTCGCCGCCGGCGTCACCGGTCTGATCAAGACCGCGCTCAGCATGGACCGGCAAGAGATTCCCGGTCTGCCGCATTTCACGGAACCGAATCCCCGCCTTGGTCTCGAAGACAGCCCCTTCTTTGTGCCCAAGACCACGCAGCCTTGGGCCTCAAGTCCAGACGCTCCGCGTCGCGCGGCCGTGAGCGCCTTCGGCGTCGGCGGCACCAACGCCCACGTCTTGCTCGAAGAAGCGCCGCCCGCGATCAACTCGCCCAGCCCGCGCCCATATCAACTCTTCTGCGTATCGGCGCGTAGCGCCAACGCTTGCCGCAAGGCCGCGACGCAACTTGCGGCGCACCCAGTCGAGAACGCGGCAGACGCCGCCTATACGTTGCAACTGGGCCGCAAGCACTTCGTCTATCGCATGGCTTCGACGAGGCAAGACTTCGATGGCGTCGAGCCCAAGCTCGCCCGCGAGAACCCGCCAGTGTACTTCCTGTTCCCCGGCCAAGGCTCGCAGCACGGCGGCATGGGCCAGGATCTCTACGCAAGCGAGCCCGTCTATCGCGAAGCCGTCGACCGCTGCGCCCAGCACCTTGACTTCGACCTCCACAGCATCGAGGACATCAACCAGACCCGCTACGCCCAGCCCGCACTCTTCGTCACGAGCTACGCGCTGGCTCAATTGTTCCTCAACTGGGGCATCGAGCCCGCGGGGATGCTCGGCCATAGTGTCGGCGAGTTCGTCGCCGCGACTCTGGCCGGCGTGATGAGTCTCGAAGACGCCGTCAAGATCTTGTCCGCCCGCGGCCGTATGATGCAGGCCTTGCCGGCGGGCGCGATGCTAGCCGTGCGGCTTCCGGAAGCGGAGCTTCTGCCATTGCTGGGCAAGGACCTCTCGCTCGCAGCGGTCAACGCTCCCAAGCTCTCAGTCGCCGCCGGACCCTTTGCCGCCATCGAGGAGCTCGAAGCCGAATTCGCCGAACGCAAGATCTCTTGCCGCCGCTTGCAAACCTCGCACGCCTTTCACTCTTCGATGCTCGACCCAATCGTGGGCGACCTCGAAGCGCTCTTCGCGTCCGTGCGCCTCAACCCGCCAACGCGGCCTTATGTATCCTCGGCGACCGGAGACTGGATCCGCCCCGAAGAAGCCACCAGCCCGAAGTATTGGGCGCGCCATTGCCGCGAGACGGTTCGCTTCTCGGCGGCCATCGCGAAGCTCCGCGAGACCGAAGGCGCGGTGCTGCTCGAACTCGGGCCCGGCACAGTGCTGCAAGCGCTGGCCGCGCAGCACGCCGGCGCGACGCAAGACATCGTATCGACCCAAGCCGCCGCCGGGACGACCCTGAGTGCTCTAGGCCAACTCTGGGAAGCGGGCGCCGCCGTCGATTGGAAAGCCTACTACGCGCACGAGACGCGCATGCGCGTTTCGTTGCCCACTTACCCATTTGAAGGAAAACGATACTGGGCTGGCCATAGCGCCAATCAAGGCCCGGAGGAGGTCTCGAATTCCATGTCCATACCGACCGCTAACCTAGACAGCCATCGGGCTAGCATCGCGGCCAAGATCCTCGGAGCGCTGGAGACGCTCTCAGGTATTCCGGCCGCGCAAATCGACCCGCAAGCCAAGTTTCTGGAACTGGGTCTCGATTCGCTCTTCTTGACGCAGTTGAGTCAAGAGGTCTCGGCGATGTTCCGGGTTAAGATCGCCTTCCGCCAACTCATGGATGAATTGGGCAGCGTCGAGGCGCTCGCCCAACACCTAGCTTCTCTCTTACCGCCGGCGCCCGCGTTGCCTCCGGCAGCTCTTACCACCAACCCTCCGGTGGCCGCTGCTACCCACGTGCCCGCGCCGGCGACCAGTTCTCTCGAAGCACTCTTCCGCTCGCAGCAGGAGGCGATGAACGCGCTCTTCGCCCAGCAGATCGCCGCGCTCAGCGGCGTGCCGCAAGCGGCGCCCGCGCCTATCGACAAGCCAGTAGCCGACTTCAAGGCCTTCGGCCCCTACAAGCCAATTCAGGCCGGCACCACTTCGGGCATCACCAACCAGCAACGTGAGGCGCTGGATAGCTTGATCGCCAAGTACAACGCGAAGACCGCGAAGTCCAAGGAATTGACCCAACGCTACCGCAAAGTGCTCGCCGACCCGCGCGTCGCCGGCGGCTTCAAGGCGCTTTGGAAGGATCTGGTCTATCCGATCCATTCGGTGGCCTCGCAAGGCTCGCGGCTCACCGACGTCGACGGCAACCAGTACATCGATCTCTTGAACGGCTTCGGTCCCATCGCCTTCGGGCACCGGCCTGACTTCTTGACGAACGCCGTCAAGGACCAGTTGGAACTTGGCTTCGAGATCGGCCCACAGACGCCACTGGCGGGTGAAGTGGCCGAACTCATCTGCGAGCTCACGGGCAACGAGCGTGTGACCTTTTGCAACACCGGTTCGGAAGCCGTGATGGCCGCGATGCGCGTCGCCCGCACGGTGACTGGCAAGAAGAAGGTTGTGATCTTCGCGGGCGCGTATCACGGTACCTTCGATGAGGTTTTGATCAAACGCCTCGGCGCGCCAGAAGGCTTGCGCGCGGGCGCCATCGCTCCGGGCATTCCGGCGGAGAACTTGTCGAACATGATCGTGCTCGACTACGACGACCCGGCCTCGCTCGACATCATCGCGAAGAACTCGGGTGAGATCGCCGCGGTGCTGGTCGAGACCGTGCAGAGCCGCCATCCGGCTTTGCAGCCCCGCGAGTTCCTGCGTCAGCTTCGCAACTTGACCGAGAGCAACGGCATCGCCCTGATCTTCGACGAGATCGTAACCGGGTTCCGCGCCCATCCCGGCGGCGTGCAGGCGCTCTTCGGCATCCGCGCCGACATGGCGACCTACGGCAAAGTGCTGGGCGGCGGCATGCCGATCGGCGCGCTGGCCGGCAAGGCAAAGTACATGGACGCCCTCGACGGCGGCATGTGGCAATACGGCGACGACTCGATCCCCGAGGCCGGCGTCACCTTCTTCGCCGGCACCTTCGTGCGGCATCCGCTGGCGCTGCGCGCGGCCAAGGCCGTGCTCGAACATCTGAAAACCCAAGGCCCCGCGTTGCAAGAAGGCCTGGCGAGGCGGGCGCAGGGTTTGGCGCGCAAAATCAACCGCTTATTCGCGCGCTACTCGTACGCGACGCAGGCCGAAACCTTCGGCAGCGTACTCTACTTCCCGGTTCCCAAGGAAGAGCGCTTCGCAAGTCTGCTCTTCTACTATCTGCGTCTGCGCGGTATTCACATTCAGGAAGGCTTCCCGTGCTTCGTCAGCGCGGCACACAGCGAAGCGGACCTTGCGGCCATCGCCGAGGCCTTCGCTTCGAGCCTCGCGGAGATGCAGGCCGCGGGCTTCCTGCCCGGCGCGGTGGAGGCTTCGACGGATATACCTCTCACCGAATCGCAAATGGAAGTCTGGCTCGCGGCAAGCATGGGCCCCGAAGCGAGCTGTTCGTTCAATGAGGCCTTCACGCTGACCTTGCGCGGCCCCTTGGATACGGGTCTCTTGGCAGACTGCTTGGACCAACTGGTCGAACGGCACGAAGCTCTGCGTTACCGCTCCGACGAGGAAGGCCGCTTCGCCCGCGTCGCGCCCCACACGACATTCCCGTTACCGGTGCGCGAGGTTAGCGGCGTCGACGCGATCATCGCGGCCGACGCTCGTACGCCCTTCGATCTGGTGGAAGGTCCGGTCTGCCGCGCACAGTTGCTGCGGCTAGCGCCGGAGGAGCATGTGCTGCTCTTCACGGGGCATCACATCGTGCTCGATGGCTGGTCGGTGAACACATTGCTCGCCGAGGCCGCCGAGTTGTACGCCGCCGCGCAAGCGGGCCGCGCGCCGCGCTTGGCCGGCGCTCTGCCCTACAGTGAGTTCGCGATGCAGGCCAAGGATTCGGCCAGCGAAGCCTATTGGCTTGGCCAGTACAAGGACGTACCCGCACCGCTCGAGTTGCCGCTAGACCGTCCCAGGCCGGCAGTGAAGGTCTACGACGGCGCGACGATCCGGCGGACTATCGATCCAGCGCTTGTGCAAGATCTCCGCAAGGTAGCGTCGCGCGAAGGCGCCACGCTGTTCTCGGTGCTGCTGGGTGGGCTCGAAGTGCTGCTCTCGCGATTGACGGGCCAACGGGACATTCCCGTAGGCGTCCCCTCCGCGGCGCAGCAATTGATTGAAGACAAGGCGCTCGTGGGGCATGGCGTGAACTTCCTTCCGATACGCAATCCATTGCCGGAAGACGCTTCGTTCGCGAGCTTCTTGCGGCAGACCAAAGCGGCGATGCTCGACGCCTATGACAATCAACAGTTCACCTACGGCACGCTTGTCCGCAAGCTGGGCATCGCCAAGGACCCGAGCCGCTTGCCCTTGGTCGAGGTGCAATTCAACCTGGAACGCGTGGCCGATGGCCTGGACTTCCCCGGCCTCGATGTGAGCTTCGATTCGTGCCCGAAGGCTTACGTGAACTTCGATCTTTTTGTGAACGCCATCGACTCGAAGGATGGCTTGGTAGTGGATTGCGACTACAACACGGCGTTGCTCGACGCTGCGACCGTGGAGCGCTGGTTGGGCCACTACGAGACGCTCTTGCGCGGCATCGTCGCGAATCCGCAAGCGCGCGTTGACGGCTTGCCGGTGCTCTCGCCAGCCGAGCGCGATGAGGCACTAGCGCTTCGTAACGCGACGAATGCTTCGCTTCCCGAAGGCTTGACGCTTGATTGGTTCCGGGCGCAGGCCGCGGCGAGACCGGACGCGACGGCGCTCAGTTTCGGCGCCGAGTCGATGAGCTACGCGCAGCTTGACGAGGCTTCCAGCCAACTGGCCGAAGCGTTGCGGCAACATGGTGCAGGCCCGGGCGCGTTGGTGGCGGTGTTCCTGAACCGGAATCTGAATTTGCCAATCTCACTGCTCGCAACTTGGAAAGCGGGCGCGGCCTACGTGCCTCTTGACCCGGCTTATCCAGCCGAGCGCATCGCATTCATTGTTGAGGAGACCAAGGCGGCCGTGGTGCTAACGGAGGAAGCGCTGGCGGTGCAGTTGCACGCGCCGGATTCCTACGTCATGTGTCTCGACCGCGAGTGGCCGCTCTTGCGGCGCTTGAAGACCGGCGCTGACGCGCAACCGGCGAAGCGGGATTTGGCTTATGTGATCTACACGTCGGGCTCGACGGGCAAGCCGAAGGGCGTGGAGATCGAACATGAGGCGCTGGCGAACTTTCTGAACTCGATGCGCCGCGCGCCTGGCTTTACGGCGGAGAACTCGCTGCTGGCCGTTACGACGATCTCATTCGACATCGCCGGTCTGGAACTGTTCTTGCCGTTAGTTTGCGGCGGCAGAGTAGTGCTGGCCGAAAGCGAAGCGATGGCCGATGGGCACCGCTTGGCGCAGAGCCTGACACGGGAGAACATCAGCGTGTTGCAAGCCACGCCATCCACTTGGCGCTTGTTGCTTGAGGCGGGTTGGAAAGCGCCCAAGGGATTCAAAATGCTCTGCGGAGGCGAAGCTCTACCCCTCGACCTGGCGACGCGCCTGCTCGAAGGCGAAGGTGAGTTATGGAACATGTACGGGCCGACGGAGACGACGATCTGGTCCTCGGTAAAGAAGATTGAGGCCGGCGTAACGCACGTGCGCATAGGTGGACCGATCGACAACACGACTTTCTACGTGCTGGACGGCGCCGGCCGGCCGGTGCCGCTGGGCGTGCCCGGCGAGTTGTACATCGGCGGCATGGGCGTGGCGCGCGGCTACAAGAACCGCGACGGGTTGACGGCGGAGAAGTTTATCCTCGACCCATTCCGGGCGAACGGCGAACGGGTGTTCCGCACGGGCGACTTAGCGCGTATGTTGCCGAACGGTGACTTCGAGATTCTGGGGCGCACGGACTTCCAGGTGAAGATCCGCGGTTACCGGATTGAGCTCGGAGAGATCGAAGCGGCGATCGCCGCCTTCCCCGGCATCCGGGACTGCGTCGCCGTCGCAAGGCAAGACGGCGGCGTGAAACGGCTAGTGGCATACTACGCGCCGGCAGCGGGGCCGGTCGACGCCAACGCGCTACGGGCTTCACTTTCGAGCAAGCTGCCCAACTACATGGTCCCAGCCTTCCTGGTGGAACTTGGAGAGTTGCCAAGGCTGCCGAACGGCAAGACCGATCGCGGCAGCCTGCCCGCTCCGGCGAAGAACGAGGTCGCCCGGGAAACTAAGCCGCTAAGCGGCGAAACGCAGATCCTCCTGGGAGCGATCGCCGGAGAAGTGCTGGGGCTAACGTCCATCGGCGCGAACGATAACTTCTTCGAACTGGGCGCCGATTCCATTCAGATATTCCAGATCGTGGCTCGCGCGAAGAAAGCGGGCCTGCACTTGAGCGCGCAAGAGGTCCTACGTCATCCGACCGTGGAAAAGCTTGCGGCCAAAACGAACAACCTTGCGCCGTCCTCGAATGCTCGTCCCATTCGAGCGGTATCGAGAGAGAAGTACAGAATTCAAAACTCTTGAGAGACATCGCCATGCTTCCAGAAACAGACGAGAAAGAAATGACTCCCACGCCCGAAGACCAAGAACAGTTTTCCTTTCCCTGCTCGGTGGTGCAGAAAACTTGCTGGTACTTCGACAAAGCGAATCCAGGACACCCGTCGAACAACATTGCGGTCCGCTTCCAATTGGACGGTGCGTTGGACGCGGCCCGTTTGCAGGCGGCCTTGCTGGAGATCGTCAAGCGGCACGAAGTCTTGCGCACGCGCTTCCTGATGCACGGCGGCGAACCGCGGCAGATCGTGGAAGCCGCCGCGCGCTTCGACTGGCGGCTGCGCGACTTAAGCGAATTGGCGGAGGATGAGCGATCCCAGCGGGCCGAGGAAATCTCCGGCGAAGAAGCGGTGGCGGGTTTCGACCTCGCGGTGGGACCGCTGTTTCGAGGGCAGTTGCTGCGGCTGGCGCCGGAGCGCCATATGCTGTTGTTGACGATGCATCACATCGTGGCGGATGGATGGTCGGTGGGTATCGTGACGGACGAAGTTGGCGAGATCTACGAGGCGCTCGGGAACCAGCGGGACGCGTCGGTACCGGAGTTGGAGATCCAGTACGCGGATTATGCGATTTGGCAGGCCGAGTATCTTGCGAGTGAAGAATTGGCGCGGTCGGTGAAGGCTTTGAAGAACAAGCTAGAAGGATACACGCCAGTTCAGCTCGTGACGGACTTTCCGCGTCCGGTGAATCCAACTGGCGCGGGCGAGATCCGGTCGCGGGTGCTGCCGCGCGAGTTGACGGACAGAGTGAAGCAGATCGCCGAGAAGGAAGGCTGTACCTTCTTCATGGCCATGTACGCCGTTTTCCTCGCGTTGCTGCACAAAGAGACTGGGCAGAATGACCTGGTAGTCAAGACGCCATCGGCCGGCCGCGGCAAGGTTGAGCTAGAGCCGCTCATCGGATGGTTTGTGAATCCCCTGATCGTACGCACGCGAGTGGACGAGCAAGGCGGCTTCCGGGCGCTACTCCGCGCGGCGCAGGAATCCATACTCGAAGCCTTCACCCATCAGGACACTCCGTTTGAGAAGTTGATGGAAGAGATTAAGCCAAAGGCGGTGGGAAAGCGGCAGCCGCCGTTGCCGGTGAACTTCATCCTGCAACGCGACTTCGTGAAGCCGTGGAACAAGGCCGGGCTGCGGCTGACGGCGATTCCGTCGAAGTCGGCGGGCGTTTTCGTCGACGTCAATTTCTTCCTCGTGGAACGCGAAAGCGGCTGGCGGGCTTCGGTGGATATCTCGCGGGAGCTCTTCGAGATCGAAACGGGCGAGGGATGGCTGCGCGGTTTCGAGGAATTACTGCGGAAGTTCGCCGCGGAGCCGGACCGTGCGATCGCAAGTATCGAGGTAAGCGGGTTGCGGCAGCGCCAAGCAGCTCCGGTAGAAGGTGAATCGGCGGCATTCGCCGAGGCGCGCAATGACACGGAGCGGAGAATCATCTCCATTTGGCGGAGCTTGCTTGGCGCGGAGCGCATCGGCGCACAGGACAACTTCTTCGATTTGGGCGGACATTCCATTTTGGCGACGAAGCTCGTAGGGGAATTGCAAGCGAGTTTCGGGCAAACAATTCAATTGCGCGACCTCTTCGCCGACCCCACGCCAGCGGGCATGGCACGACTGGTGAGCGCGCCCGACGCTTCCTCGGCGGATCAGGGATTCGTCGAGATCCAAAAGGGAGCGGGCCGGCAGCCATTCTTCTTGATCGACGGCGATCATTGGTTCCGCAACTTCGCGCGATTGACCGATCCGTGCCGGCCCTTCATCGGAGTGCCGCTACGGCAGTTTGGAACCTTTTCCGGAGAAGCGGAACGTCACGATCTAGCCCGCAAAGTAGCGGCCAGAATCATGGGGGAAATGCCCGCGCAACCGTATGCGCTAGGCGGCTGGTGCGACGCTGGCGTAACGGCATTCACGGTGGCCGAGTATCTGGTAGCGATGGGCGGGAAGGTGAGCTTGCTGGCGCTGTTCGATGCCATGCAGCCTGACTACTGGCACAGCTTGCAATCGATGGTGGCGTCGACCAGCCATACAGTATCGCGGCTGTCGTCGCGCTTCGCCGCGATACCGGACAAGGGATTGCTGAATTCGCTTGGATCGGCGGCCAAGGACGTGGGTGAAGGCCTCGGACGGGGAATGCGCCGGTTGCCAAAGCTCTTCCACGCTTCGACCGGCGTGTCCGAGTTGAGTTATCCGGTGGTTCTGCTCCGGCCCGCTGTTCACGGCGTGGGCGATCCAAGCTTGGGATGGAGGCGCATTTGCACAAGCGGGCTAGATGTGGTGGAAGTCCCGGGAGACCACGCCAGCATCTTTCGGGAGCCTCATGTGACGGAGATGGGCAGGCTGTTCGGAGAGGAACTAGAAAAGTATCTCGGAAAGGGTCAATCGACCGCGCCATGAGGCCTTTGGAGACGATCGCCGGAATCGCATCGGTGGCGGGAATGGCGGTATGGGCCAATCCGAACGCGGGACGGCTCTGGCTGCGTCCGCTCGGCATGCTAGTCTGCACTATTCTTCTGGCGCATTGGATCTGGGAGGGATGGAGGATTCAGGCGGCGCCGATATACTTGGCGGGCGTGGCGATTGTCGCGCTGGCGGGCTTCCCGCGGGCTTGTTCGAGCGTGGGTGGGTTCTGCGGGCTCGCGGGACTGCTGGCGTGTTACGCGATTCCCGTTTTCGGGCTGCCGGCCCCGACGGGGCCTCATCGTATCGGCTCGCGGACGCTCTATTTGAACGATGAGGAGCGGGAAGAAGCGCACGGCGGCGGGCCAAGACGATTCGTTGCGGAGGTCTGGTATCCAGCGGCGGCCAACGCCACGGGGGAGCCTGCCTTGTATCGCGATCCCGCTGCATTGCTGCTTCGGTCTTACCATCACCGCTTGGTGAAGACGCATACTTTGCGCGACGCTGCGCCCATGGCGAATGCGCGAGGCTGGCCCGTTGTGTTCTTCAGCCCGTCGTCGGGCGGCTATCGCACGCAGAATAGTTTTCTTTGCGAGGAACTCGCGAGTCACGGGTACGTGGTGGTGGGCCTGGACCATCCATATAGCTCTTCGCGCGTAGTGCTGGCCGATGGACGGGTGATTCATTCCCTGCCGTCGGACTGGTTGCAGATAGGGACACAAGCAAGTTGGGACGCCTCCATTCCAATAGTGGAAGCAACGCTGGAGACGCGCGCGGCGGATGTCTTGTTCGCTTGGCGGGCGCTCGCGGCGGAGCGCGATTTGCCGGTGGATCACTCGAAGGCAGCGGCCATCGGACACAGCTTTGGCGGGGCGGTGGCCGCGGAGCTTTGCCGGCGCGACCCTCGTTTTCATACTGGGGCGAATTTCGACGGCTGGATGTTCCAAGGAGTGACTGAGAATGGCGTAGCGCCGAATTTCCTTTTCGCGATCGAAGACGATCCGCTTTGGGAGCGTAACGAGGGCCCGTACGCCGACGACTACAGCGGCAACGCGCGGCGAGGAACGAAGGAATATCACGAGACGATTCGCAAGAGCCTGCGGCGGCATGGCGGCTATCTGTGGCGCCCGCCGGGCGCGGGTCACGGAGACTTTAGCGACATGTCTTTGTATCTGCGATGGCCGTTTCCAGGACAACGCCGGGGCAACGAATCGCGAGTAAGGCGGATACACAAGGAAACGCGCGAGACCGTTCTCGCGCTATTGAACCGGCATTTGAAGGGCGAGGCGTCACCGTTTCTCGACAAGCTCGCTCAGGCCAAGGAGGAATGAATTGTGACGGCTATCCCCGCGACGCAACAAGCGAGCTTCGCGATTGAGCAATCCGGTCGAGCTTTGATCGATAAGCGGAGTTTTGTGTTCACACACACGCTGGCCGGGCATCCGCTGTTCACGCTGGAGAAACTGCTTGAGGTCGCCAAAGCGGCATCGCGGCGGCCGGGCGACCTTTACTTCGACGCGGGCGACATCAAGGTGGATCAGAAGTGGGGGTCGATACCACTCTCGGAAATGACCTACCTGCGGGCGTTGAAGCGTATCTAGACCGCGGGCGCGTGGATGATCATGAAGCACGTGGAAAGCGATCCAGCGTGTCAGGACGTGCTCGACGGTTGCACGCGCAGCGTCATGGAGGCGGCGGGTTCGTTGGGTGCGCTGCTTTCGAAACCGGATATGCTGGTGATCGTGTCGTCGCCGAATCGAGTGACGCCATTTCACATGGATGGCGAATGTAATTTTCAGGTGCAGGTGGCGGGGACGAAGACGGTTCGCGTTAACGACCGCTCGAATCCGGAGGTGTTGACCGAAGAGGTGAAAGAGAACTTCTATACGTGCGATGAGTTCGCGGCGAACTATAAGCCGGGCGTCGACCGGCACGCGCATCAGGTAGAACTCGCGCCGGGGCAAGGCATGCACATTCCGGTGATTTTCCCGCATTGGGTGCAGAACGGGCCCGAGGTGAGCGTCTCGTTGAGCATCAACTATGAGTTCCCCGACGCTTACCGTGCCGACTACTACCGGGCGAACCGAACGCTTCGGAAGTTTGGAATCAAATCGAAGCCGGTGGGCGCCTCGGCTTGGGGCGACGCTTGGAAGATGCGGATCTACAAGATGCTGGGTTCGCCGAAGAAGGGATAGGTAGAACTTTGGGGGATGCAGAGGTCTCGTTGCGTTGGGCGCGAGCGTCGGAGAGCGAGTTTGAAAGAGACCTCGAAGTGTTGACGGCTGGTGAGCGGGAGCGCGCGGAGCGTTTTCGCTTTGAGTTGCACCGGACGAGATGGGTCTTCGCGCGGGCTTGGCTGCGGCGGACATTGAGTGCGGCGCTGGGCTTGGAGGCGAAGGCGCTGGAGTTTGCGCTGGCGCCTTTGGGCAAGCCGTATCTCGTGGGGAAGCCGTTGTATTTCAACTTGGCTCATTCCGGCGATTATGCGGTGCTCGCTTGGTCGGAGTGTTGCGAGGTAGGCGTCGATATTGAGGAGCGGCGCGCGGACTTCGCTTGGGAGGATGTGGCGGCGCAGGCATTCTCGACCGCGGAGCAAACGTACTTGATGGGGCTCGGCGCGGGGGAGCGGCGGGCGGCTTTTTACGACATCTGGACGATGAAAGAGGCTTACGTAAAGGCGTTGGGATGCGGCATTGGCGGCGGGACCAATGGCTTTACGGTGAAGCCCACGCTGGATGCGGGCCCTGGGTGGGCGTTACAGCAAGTGGAAGTAGCGAGCGGTTACTCGGCGGCGGCAGCTTGGAATCCGGAGGTTCAGTAATGGCGGGTTTGGCGGCAAGAACGGTACGAACGGTGCTGGAGGCGCCGATTGTGGGCGCGGCTCCGAGGGCATTGCGAGATTTGGGAGCGGTGCGCGATTGGGTGGCGCGAGCCTCGCAATATCGGGTGCCCTACGCTAGTTTCGCGGAGGCGCGGCGGGCGCGGGCCGCGAAGCCTATTGGCTATGAGACTTGCCCGGGAGACCTCTACGAAGGGTTGCGACATGAGTTGATCCCGGGGGACGAGAAGGCTTTGGAGTGGCTGGGGAAGAACATCGATCAGGTGCGGCGGGTTTTCGATTTCGGCGGCAACATCGGATTGCAGTACTACAGCTTTGGGCGCCGGATGGAGTTTCCGGAAGGGCTGCGGTGGACGGTGGGGGAGATCTCGCCGTTCGTCGAGGAGGGGGCGCGCATCGCGGCACTGGAAGCCAAGAGCCAGCTCGAATTCACGCATGAGTTTGCGCCTGCCGCCGAGGCGGATTTTCTATTGGTGTCGGGCGTGTTGCATTATCTGGAGGAAGACTTCAGCGAACGTTTGCGCGGACTGCGGGCGATACCGCCGAGGATGTTGATCAACCGGGTGCCTCTCACCACGGGGCCGAGTACGGTGACGCTACAAGATATCGGGAAGGCGCTTCTGCCAGTAGTGTTGCGCAACCGCGAAGCGTTCTTGCGGAACATCGCGGGGTGCGGCTACCGACTCGTTGACGAGTGGCGAGTGCCGGAATTGAAATGCACGATGCCGCTCTATCCAGAGCGGTCCGCGCACTTCTATAGCGGCTTCTACTTTGAGCGGCCTTAGACTTCGCTGATGCGCTTGCGGGAATCGCCGAAGCTGTCGAGTTGCACGCCCATCTTGTCCATCAAGCTGAGATATAGGCTGCAGGCGCGGCGGTTGTCTTCGCCTTTTTCGAAGTAGTCGAGATTCTGGCCCGGCTTCAAGTCGCCGCCGAGTTTGCCGGCGAGCAGGATCGGCAGATGGTCGGCCGAGTGGGCGTCGCCGTCGAACAGGCTTGAGGCGAACATGATGGCGGAGTTGTCGAGCAGCGTGGAGCCGCCTTCGTCGATCGACTTCATGCGGTCGAGCAAGTAGGCGAACTGTTGGACGTGGAATTGGTTGGTCTTGAGGTACATGGCCTCAAGCTCGGGCGCCTTTTGGTTGTGCGTGAGGTCGAGGTGGAGCGCGCCCTTGACGCCTTCGAGGAACTTGAAGTTCATCTGCGAGAGGTCGTTGTTCATCATGAAGGTGACGATGCGGGTCTTGTCCATCTGGTAGCCAAGGACAATGAGGTCGAGCATCAGCTTCATGTGCTGGGGCACGTCTTGCGGGAGCTTGTCTTCGGGGCGGGCCATGTCGGGCTTGGCGAGACTGGGACGCCAGCCAGCGCCTTCGGGGCGTTGTTCCTTGGCGGCGTGTTCTATGCGGCGTTCGATACTGCGGATGGATTCAAAGTACTCGTCCATCTTCTGCTTGTCGTTGCGGCTTAACTTCGGCTGCAGCGACTTCGAATCCGTCATGACGGCGTCGAGGATACTACGGTCGAGCTTGCGGCCGGAGCCGTCGCCGACGAGGAGGTCGAAGACGCGCGCGGGGTAGATTTCCTTGGTGGCGGGTTTGTTGGGCGTGGCCCAGGAGATGCAGGAGCCGTAGATCATCGAGAGGCCGTCTTCGAGACGGAGTTCGTTGGGCTCGATGCCGAGGGCTAGGCTCGGGACGGGTGTCGCGGCGCCGATGCGTTGCGCTAGGATTTGGTCGAAGCTGGTGCCGACTTGGATGACGGTGGGGTCAAGGGAGACCTTGGCGCCGGAGAGCAAGTTCGGGGAGCGGCCGAGGTGGGGGCTGGTCGAGATAAAGGCTTGGTGGTGGTAGAGGCCCTTGATGAAAGTGAAGTCGCCGGTGTGGCGTTGCATGTCGGCGAGACCGGGGCCGAGTTGCATGTCCTTGCCCGCGCCTTTGGCGAACCAGTGGATGGGTTCGACGCCGTTCGAGAAGTAGATGCATCCGAAGCGCTTGGGCGGGGCGGTGACGGCGCCTTTCAATTGCGTGGATTCGAGCCACGGGAGGGTGAGGGCGGCGCCGACGCCGCGCAGGAAATTCCGTCGAGAGTTTGGCTTCTGAATCATAGGGCACCTTTGATCGTGGGGTTTGGCGTCGCGCCGGGGTTAGCCGGGGCGTCCGCGCGGCGGTAGCGGAACTGTTTACTGGTGGCGAGTTTGGTGGCGAGATTCGCGAAGGTCTGCTGGCCGCCCGTCGCGGCGATTTCGTCGAGGAGCGGATCGTCGGAGCCCATCACGGTGCGGCCTAGCGCGAAGCCGAGAACCTTACGGGCGAACTGTTGCATGACGAGAGCTTCCTTGTCGCTCAGGTGTTGCTTCAGGCCTTCGATGCCGGGGATCTTCTTGTCCTTGAGGTCGCCGTTGTCGTAGATCGGCTGGCCGTCGGCGTAGTTCTCGCGCCAGCGGCCGACGGGGTCGAATTTCTCGAGTGGGAAGCCGAGGGGATCGATACGAGAGTGGCAACCGGCGCAGGTGGCATTGCGTTGGTGGGCGAGGAGGCGTTCACGCATGGTTTGTCCAGCGAATTTCTTGTCGTCGGCGGGGAGCATGCCGGCGTCGGGCGGAGGCGGCGGGGTGGGCGTGCCGAAAACGCGGCGCAGGAGCCAGTCGCCGCGTTTGACGGGGCTGGTGCGTAGGGGCGCGGAGGTGACGACGTGGACGGCGCCGAGGGTGAGCATGCCGCCGCGATGGAAGGCGTTGGCGTTATCGACCTTGACCATCGACTTTTCCGTGCCGGGTTTGAAGTCGACTTTGGCGCCGTAGTGTTCGGCGAGGCGTTTGTTGAGGAAGGTGTAGTCGGCGGTGAACATTTCGCGCAGGGGGCGCTTCTCGCGGACGATGTAGTCGAAGAGCGAGGTGGCTTCTTTATAAAGCGCGTCCTTCAACTCGTCGTTGAATTCGGGGAAGCGGCTTTGGTCGATGCCGGTGTAATGATCGAAGCGGTAGAAGCCGAGCCATTGGCCGAAGAGTTCGCTCGATAGGCGAGAGGCCTTGGGGTCGGCGAGCATACGCTCGACTTGCGCGGCGATGCGCTTGGGGTCGTCGAGTTCGCCCGCAGCGGCGGCGCGGCGGAGTTCCGAGTCGGGGATGCTGGACCAGAGGAAGAAGCTGAGGCGGCTGGCCAGTTCGTAGGGGGTGAGCTTAGTGTGGCCGCTGATGCGCTGTTGTTCGACGCGATAGAGGAAGGCGGGGGCGACGAGGATGCGGGCGATGAGGTTGCGCATGGCCTTGTCGTGATCGAGATTCAGGGTCTGCCGCGAGTTGGTGTAGAAGCGGCGGAGGCTGTCCTTTTCGGCGAGCGTCAACGGGCGGCGCCAGGCGTTTTCGGCGAAGACTAGAGCGTCGTTGATGTGTCCTGGTTGGGCTTTCTGGAAGGCGGCTTGAATAGCGTCGTAGCCCTTGCGGAGCTGCACAACATACTTGCGGGGCTCTTCGGGGATGGCGGCGATTTCGGCGGGCTTGAGCGAGGCTACTGTACGGCCTTTGAGATTGAGCTTGAACTTGTCGTTGACGAAGTCGAAGAAGGTGTCGTGGTATTCGAAGGAGCCGAGGAGGTCGTTCCAGGCTTCATCGAGTTGCTTGCGCGTGGCGGTGTCGAGGATTTTGTCCGCGATGAAGGCGTCGTCGCGGTGGTATTTGACCTTGACGTGGAAGCGGTCGCGTTCGGGTTGGTTATAGGTGTTGTCGAAGGGCGGGGGGATGACGTCCTTGTCCGCTGGGGTGGCTTCGGCGTGGGAGTTCTGCGGCATGGCGTTCGAGAAGGCGAGGACGTTCTTCTTCCACGCGAGATAGCCGGGGTCCTTCTCGAAGCCGAGGATGACGGAGAAGGGCGTGCCTTTGTTGATCTCGGGTTCGTCGGAGACGGTGACGCGGAGGACGGAGTCCTTGAACTCTTCGGGGAGCGATACTTCGAGGGACATCTCGGTGCCGAAGACTTCTTCCGGGGTCTTGACCGAGATGGGGAGCACTTGGTTGGCGGGGACGCTGAAATCCATGGAGCCCGCTTCGGCGCTGATGCCGAACTTTTCGCGGGAGGCTTCGTCGAGGACGCTCACGATGGGCATGTTGCCGGAGGAGCTACGGTCGCGCTTGCGGAAGCGGATGGCGGCGTTCTTGAACTGGACGCGGGCGGGCTTGGCGGCGGCGGGGTTGAGGTCGACGACCATGATGTAGAACTTCGCTTCGCGGCCGGGGCGGCCACGATTGAGGCCGCGGAGTTTGCCGCTGGGCTTGGCGGTGAGGCTGGCTTCGGTGATGAGGAAATTGCGTTCGTCGCCGCGGCCGCCTTCGGCCCAGGCGCCGGCGCCGAAGACCCAGCGCGGGTAGTTGATGACGAAATCTTGGAGTTTTTTGGCGGCGGCTTTGCTATCTCCGGCGCCGGGCTTCGGCATTTCTTTCCAGAGCTTGACTGCTTCGCTTAAGGGGTAAGTGGGGTTGGGGGTTTGGAGTTGGGTGTAGAGGTGCTCGCTGAGGCGGGCGCTGATGTTTTCTTGTTTGGCGATTTGTTGCCAGGTGGCGTTGGGCATGCCGAGGGCAGCGCGGTGGTGGTAGCGATAGGCGGCGTGGAAGGCGCGGCCGTAGAAGTCGAGATTGTAGGGCTTGCCGCCTTCGCCGGAGGAGGCGCGGAAGCCGTGTTTGTCGTAGATGGCGCGGATGCGGGAGATGGCCGAGTATTCGAGGCCGCTCTTGCCGGGATCGATGAAGAATTGCAGCGGGCCGGAGCCGATGACGGCGTGGGTGGAGACGCGCTTGGCGGATTCTAGGTAGCGCTCGAGCGTCGAGTCTTGCATGAACTGCGTGTCGCCGTAGTTGGTGAAGCCTTCGCCGCCGACGGAGTCGGCCGAGGCGTCGCGTTCGAGATTTAGCTTGAGGCCGGTGAGGTCTTCAATGGCGAAATTGTATTCGCCGGCGGTGAGTTGGCGGACGGTGACTTTGCCGGGGTCGCCGGCGTTGGCGGTGGCGTAGTCCTTGAGGCGAGTGCGGACCCATTGGGAGGCGGCGTTGCGTTCAGCGTCGCTGGGTTGCTTCACCTTGGCCGGGGGCATTTGCTTCTGCTCGAGGACTTCGGCGACTTTCTTCCACTTGTGGTAGGTGGCTTCGACGGAGGGCTCGGCGAGAAGGGCTTCGAGGTTGACGCCGCCCATGTTGGCTTTGCCGTGGCAGGAAATGCAGTATTGCTTGAAGGTGGCAGCCTGCGGGGCCGCTTCAGCGGCGTTAGCCCAGGCGAGCGGGAAGCAGCTTGCGAAGACGAGACGCAAGATGGGACGGGTGAGAATGAGAGGCCTCCTCGTTACGGCGATTTTATCACCTAATATTAAGGCGTCATAACGCTTTCAGGGGGTTACGAGGGAAAAGGCGAATTTCGGGCGAGGCCGGGCCCGGGGCGAGTTGCAGGGTCGCCCCGGGTGGAGGTTTTCGAGTGCGATTTGGTTTCGGTGTTTGGTTTTTTTGGTGGGCCGGGTACGAGCCGGCCGTAGAGATGTTGTTCAGGGCGGAGGGGATGGATCTCCGCGTTGGTGGGGAAGAGCCGTTGGGACTCAGGTGTAGAACAGGAAGGGAGGCGTTTGCGGCGTTTTCGGGGGGGCAGGTTTTGTTTCGTAATTTTCGATTTCTGGTTTGGAATCAGTGGGTTGAGTTGGGACGGTGAGTGATGGTGTTGATGGCGCGGGAGTGAGGTCCGGCGCTGGCGCGAGGGTTGGCGCGGGTGGAGGCGGCGCGGGTGGAGCCGCTTGCGGCGGCGCGGGTGGTTTTACGTCGAAGAGGGATTGGCCGCTGTTGAGCGTGGCGAGGGAGTTGGTGGGGAGGATCTCGAGGAGAGGGCGTCCGGGGCCGCGCAGTTTTTGGAGGGCGGCGAGGTTTTTGTGGAAGGAGCGCTCTTGCGTGGTGCGGTAGCGGGTGAGTTTGTCGAGGACTTTGCTTCGGGTTTCGAGATCTTCGAAGGCTTGGAAGCAGAGGTATTCGCCGCCGATGGCTTTTAGGGCAGCGGTGGCTTCCGTGGCATCGGTAATCTTTTCGATCCAGTTCGCTTTCGAGAGTTCCATGGAGGCGGAGATGGCCTTGGCTTCGATGAGGGAGGCGCGGAAGATGAGCCAGGAGCTTTCGACGATGCGCGCGACGTGGATGGCCTCGATGACGTTGCGGGGGGCGAGGGCGAGCTCGATGGAGGTGCGGTGTTCGTTGAAGAGGTTTTTGTCTTCGTCGTCGAGGAGGCAGAAGTTGGCGCTGGTGAGGCCGTGTTTGAGGGCGTTGCGGGCGGTGGGGGTGCGTGGAGGTGCAGCATTCGCTTCGGTGGGCGCGGGGATAGTTGGCGGTGGCGCGGTTTCGGCGCTGCCGCGGGGGTTTGTCGAATCGTTCATTGGTGATTCCTTTCGTGCCGATTTTGGAGGGAGCGAGATCGGGACGCTGCGTCATAGTGGGCTAAGTGGTTGAAGGGCAGGGGCGGATTTATTTTTTTCGGTCGTGATCCACTTGCAAAAGTGCGGCGAGGCGCGGTGGACGCGTGCCGAAGTGATGTGC
>VFQR01001002.1_pt1 | contig 25937 bp, 27 predicted proteins | sample 3512321 | NCBI WGS metagenome assembly VFQR01 (sample SAMN10412374, study PRJNA504923) | tailings metagenome | isolation source: Relicate 3 Philex TSF1 revegetated site | place: Philippines: Tuba, Benguet | collected 2017-08-29 | reverse complement strand
GGCGAGGTGATCCGGCTCGCCAAGGAATTCATGCCCGGCATCGCCGGCGATGCCTGGAACGACAAGCGCGCCGAGGTGCTGGTCGCCGACGGCATCGACTATGTGCGCAAGGCTGCCGATGCCTCCTTCGACGTGGTGATCGTGGACAGCACGGACCCGATCGGCGTTGGCGAGGTGCTATTCACCGACGAGTTCTACGCGAACGCCGCGCGGCTGCTGACCGACCGCGGCGTGATCGTGAACCAGTGCGGCGTGCCGGCGATGCAGGCGGAGGAGCTGCGCGACACCTCGCTGCGCCGCGCGAAGTCCTTTCCGGATGTCTGGGCCTATGTCGCGGCGGTGCCGACCTATGTCGGCGGCTACATGACGCTGGGCTGGGCCGCGAAGGATGCCGCGTTGCGGCAGGTGGGCGCCGATGAGATCCGGCGCCGCGCCGATGTGGCGGGCGTGCTCGACACCACCGGCTACTGGACGCCCGAGATCCATGTCGCGGCCTTCGCGCTGCCGCCCTACATCGCGCGGCACCTGCCGCGCTGATCAGGCGGCCGCAGGCTCGTTGACGCGCTCCCCCGGGACGAGCTTGCGAAGCCGGGCCGCCCGGAACCGTTCGCCGAACACGTCGGTGAGCGTCGGCCCGATGCCCCGGCGCGCTGTCTCGAATTGCTGGAGCGCCTCGCCATCGGCGGGATCGGCCAGCACGCGTCGCTCGGCCTCCTGCAGGGCGCGCACCTCCTCGTTCAGCCGACGCGCGGAATCATGCGGCAGGGCGCGCCCCGCGACATAGACCGCCTGGCTGATGCCGATCAGATAGTTGATCTGTTCGGGCACGCTGAAATTGGCGAGGTCGCCGGTGCCGTTCACCACCAGCGCGCCCGCCGCGAACAGGCTGAAGACCAGCGCCTGGACGCGGGTCACGTCGATCTCGCCATCCGAGGAGACGAGGTCGAGCCAGCGGGGCAGGCGCGGCGAGGGATCCACGACGCCGGTGCTGAGGAGCCACAGCCGGTTCGAGGTGTCGATGCTCGATCCCTCGGCGACGCGGGCAAGGGTGGACCCGGTGAGCGTGATGCCGAGGAGCGTGAGGACGGTGTTCGAGACTTCCGGCAATTCGCCGGTCCGGGCCATCACATAGGCATAGACGCCGGAAATCACGACGGTGAACAGCAGCACCTGGAAGCGCGACAGGCTGCACACGCCGAAACTGTCCTGCGCGATGACGGTCGGCCGCAGCGCATAGCCGAGCGCCGCGCCGCGACTGGTGCCGACCACGCCCAGCCCTCGCGCATAGGCAAGCTGGCGGGCATGCAGCTGCAGCACGGCGAGCGCGAGGCCGAGATAGATCACGCCCACGACCAGCACGCCGATCAGCGCCGAGAGGCGCAAGGTCGAGATGAAGAGAGGCTGCCGCGCATAGGCGCGGAGTTCCCGCCCATTCGCCCGCCGGGACGCCGGATCGTAGCCGGGGTCCACGCAGACGAGCACGACCACCTGCCAATTGCTGGGAAGCCAGCTGCCACGCTCCAGCGCCGGAAACACGGCGGTGACCGGGGTTCGCCCTTCCTCCGGCGTCGGTGGCAGCACCGTGCCGCGCACCAGGTCCCCCTCGCGGATCGACCCTGGCGTGCGCTCGGCCGGATAGGCCACCGCCTCGAGCCATGCGGCGCGCCATTCCTCGGCCGGGATCGTTTCGGGCCGGACGATCGCGAATTCGAGCGTCGGGATCGCCTTGGCGGTCTGCTGCACCGTCTCGAGCCGCAGCGAAGGCGCGCTGCCGTTCAGATGTTCGGCAAGGGTGGACATCACCATGAAGCCGGAGCCGGTGCGCCAATCCTCGTCCGGCGGAACGCGTGGGCTGCACAGGACGCGGCCCGGCGGCAGCGCGGATTGGGCCAGCGCCGGGGCGATACCGGGCAGCAGCACCAGCAGCACCAGCAGGATGGCAAGTCGCCGCATGGATCCGCCCCGCGCTTGGCCTGCGGACGATGCGCGGTTCGCGCCGGCCATGTCCAGCCCCAGCGCGGCTGGGGCTACGTCGCGAAGCCCTGCACCAGGCTGCCCGCCACCAGGCGCCAGCCATCCACCAGCACGAAGAAGGCGAGCTTGAAGGGCAGGGCGACGACGGTCGGCGGCAGCATCCTCATGCCGAGCGACATCAGGACGCTGGCCGCGACAAGATCAATCACCAGGAAGGGAAGGAACAGCAGGAAGCCGATCTCGAAGGCGCGGCGCAGTTCGCCCACCAGGAAGGCCGGCATCAGCGCGCGCCAGGGCGCCTGCTCCGCCGGGGCGGGCGGGATGTTCGCGAGATCGAGGAAGAGCGCCAGATCGGCATCGCGCACCTGCGCCGCCATGAAGCGGCGGAACGGTTCGGCCGCGGCGGCGAGGCCCTCGACCTCGCCGATGCGCCCTTCCGAGAGCGGGAGGATGCCCTGTTCCCAGCTCGCGACCAGCGCGGGCTCCATGACGAAGAGCGTCAGGAACAGGGCGAGGGCGATCAGCACGGGGTTTGGCGGGATGGCCGGCGCGCCGATCGCGGTGCGCAGCAGGGCGAGCACGATCGCGATGCGGGCGAAGGCCGTGACCATCACGAGCAGCGCCGGGGCGAGCGAGAGCAGCCCGATCAGCGCGGTGAGCTGGATCAGCCGCGCCGTGCTGGTCGGGCCGGCGCCGCCGAGATCGAGGCTGAGGCTCTGGCCGAGCGCGACGCCCGGGACCAGCAGCAGGAGGAGCGCGAGACGGATCACGGGCGCGGCCCCTCTTCGGCCTCGTCCCCTGGCAGCCAGCCGATCACCTGGTCCTGCGTGCCGCCCGTCAGCAGCAGCAGCGACCGCCCGTCGCAGCGCGCGAGGATCAGCCGGCGCCGCGCATCGAGCGCGACGGCTTCCTCCACGGCCAGCCGCTTGCCGGTGCGCGCGAGGCCGCTGGCGCGCAGGCCGCGCAGCATGAGCACGAGCGCGCCGAGCACGCCGAGCAGCGCCGCGGCGGCGGTCAGCAGGCCCGTGGGGCCGAGTTCCTGCATGCGGGCTCCATCCTGGAGACAGCGGTGGGAGAGGCGCTAGGCGGCGAGGCTGGTCGCGAGCTCGTCCACCTGTCGGCGCAAGCCGATCAGGGCGGGGCGCAGCTCCCGCGCGGCCTCGGGCGAGAGCAGCATCAGCGCGGCGCAGAGCGCGGCGGCGTCATTTTCGAGCCCGTCGAGCTCGATCCGCCGCCCCGCCTCGACCAGCGCGCGCGCCATGGCGAGGGTGCCGTCCAAGGTCGCGATCGCGGCCTCGACGGCGGCGGTGGGGGAGGGTCCGGTTGCCATGTCGCGGGTCTAGCGCCGCGCGGATGAATCGCGGGTTACCGGGTCATGCCGGATACGGTTTGTTCAGGAATTCGGGCGCAGTCTGCCCGCATGGAGACGATCGCCCCCAACCGGACGCGCCTGGCCGAGCCGCTGGCGCTGGCCGAACGCCGTCTGCATTGGCTCGACCGGCGGCAGGGCGTGCTGGCGCAGAACATCGCCAATGCCGACACGCCAGGCTACCGCCCGAGCGATCTCACGCCCTTCGCCCGCGAACTCGCGGGGCAGCGGCGGCTCGCGATGGCGCGGACGGAACCAGCGCACAGCATCGGCAGCCGCGCCGCCGCGATCAACGCCCGCAACGACCGCACCGTCTCCGAGGTGACGCCGGATGGCAACGCCGTCTCGCTCGACCGGGAGGCGCTGCGTGTCGCCGAGACGGATACCGCGCATCAGCTCGCGATGGCGGTGCATCGCAGCTTCATGGGCATGTTCCGCGTGACGCTCGGCCGCTGAGCCGGGCCGCGCCGCAGGGAGGCTTCTCGGATGGATCTCGATCGTGCGCTGCGCATCTCGGCCGCCGGCATGGCGGCGCAGACCACGCGGCTCAGGGTGGTGGCGGAGAACCTCGCGAACCGCGACAGCACGGGCGAATCGCCGGGCGCCGATCCCTATCGCCGCCGCACCGTGACCTTCGCCAACCGGCTGGACCGCGCGATGGGGGCGGAGATGGTGCAGGTCTCGCGCATCGGCACGGCGCCGGGCGAGTTCCCGACGCGCTACGAGCCATCCCACCCCGCCGCCGATGAGCGCGGCTATGTCCGCACGCCCAATGTGGATGCGCTGATCGAGGTGATGGACATGCGCGAGGCGCAGCGCAGCTACAGCGCCAACCTCTCGGTGCTGGAGACGACGCGCGGGATGCTGACGCGCGCGATCGAGGCGCTTCGGTGATGGCGGTGGAGGGCATCGCGGCGCAGGCCGCCGCCGCCTATCGCGCGGCGGCGGGCGCGGCGCCGGCGGAGCCCGGCGGCGGCTTCGGCGCGATGGTGCAGCGCGCGCTGGAGCAGGGGGTCGAGATCGGGCGCAGCGCGGAGGCGGCCTCGACCGCGGCGATGCTGGGGCAGGGCGGCGTGACGGAGGCGGTGCTGGCGATCTCGCGTGCCGAACTCGCCCTGCAGACGACGGTGGCGATCCGGGACCGGGTCGTCGCGGCGTATCAGGATGTGATGCGGATGCCGATCTAGCGGCGACCGTCCAGGGTCGAGTTTTCCTGTCGAGGACCAGAATGGTCGAGGACGCTCTCGCGCAGTCGCTGCGCGAAACGCTGTGGGTGACGATCCAGGTGATGGGGCCGCCGCTGCTCGCGGTGCTCGTCATCGGGCTTGCCGTGTCGCTGCTCCAGGCGCTGACGCAGGTGCAGGAGGCGACGCTGGCCTTCCTGCCGAAGCTGGTGGTCTGCGCCGGCCTGATGCTGCTGCTCGGGCCCTTCACGCTCAACGCCATGCGCGGCTGGACGGAGACGCTGTTCGACCGCGCGGTGCAGGTGGGCGGCATCCGGTGACGTCGCGCCCGATCGATGGAGCGCCCGCGATGGCGCGGAAGCGTGAATCGGCCGAGCCATGATGCCCGACGACGCTGAGTTGGTCCGCAGCCTGCCGAATCTCGCCTTCCAGGCGGCGCTGCTCTTCGCGCGGCTCGGCGCGGCAGTGATGCTGCTGCCCGGTCTCGGTGAGCAGGAAGTGCCGCCGACCATCCGGCTCGGCCTCGGGCTCGCGCTCGTCGGGCTGCTGCTGCCGCCGCTGGCGGGCGGCCTGCCGCCGGCGCCGGAGGATGGCGGCACCGCGGTGCGGCTGGTCGTGCAGGAGGTGATCGTCGGCCTCTGGTTCGGCGGGCTGGCCCGGCTCATGGCGATGGCGCTCTCGCTCGCGGGGCAGATGATCGCGACGCTGATCGGCCTGCAGGGCCTGCTGGTGGCCGACCCGACGCTCGGCGGCCAGGCAACGGCGCTGGCGCGCGCGCTCGGGCTGGTGACCGCGGTGCTGGTGCTCGCCAGCGGGCTCTACGCCATCGCGCTGCGGGCGCTGGTGGACAGCTACGCGCTGATCCCCGCCGGCGCGCCGCTGCCGACGGGGCTGGTGGCCGAATCGGTGGCTGCCTCGGGTGCGGCGATGCTCGACCTCGCGCTGCGACTGGCCGCCCCCTTCGTGATCGGCGCCGTGGTGCTGAACGTCGCGCTCGGCCTGCTCGCGCGGCTCGCGCCGCAGGTGCAGACCTTCTTCGTCGCGGTGCCAGGGCAGATCCTCGCAGGGATCGCGCTGCTGATGCTGCTGGCGCCGCCGCTGATCGCGACCTTTGCCGGCGCGCTCGAAGCCGGCCTGCAATCCCTGCCCGGGGCGCGCTGAGGCATGGCCGAGCAGGAGGACGCGCCCGATCCCGCCGACCGCTCGGAAGCCGCGACGCCGCGGCGGCTGCAGCAGGCGCGCGAGCGCGGCCAGGTCGCGCTCTCGCGCGAGACGACGGGCTTCGCGGCGCTGCTGATGGCGAGCCTCGCCTGTTTCGTGGCGCTGCCGCCGCTCGGGCTCGACCTGCTGAAGGCGATGCGCGCGCTGCTGGAACGCTCGGCGGAGCTCGGCATGGCGGACGCCGCCTGGCTGCTCGGCGGGCTCGCCTTCCAGCTCGTGCTGCCGGTGGCCGGGGCGGCCGCGCTGGGCGCGCTGGGGGCGACGCTGGTGCAGACGCGCGGGCTGATGGCCTGGGCGCCGCTGGCGCCGCGGCTCGAGAAGATCAGCCCGATGGCCGGGCTCAAGCGGCTGTTTGGCGTGGAGGGGCTCGTCGAGCTGCTGCGGAGCGTCGCGAAGCTCGCGCTGGTCGGCGGCGCGCTGTGGTTCGCGGTGGACGACCCGATGCGCTGGCAGGCGCTGTTCCACGCGCCATCGGGCGCGATGCTGGAAGCGGCGATGGCCGCCTCGCTGCGGCTGATGCTGGCGACGCTGGTGGCCTTCGCGGGGATCGCGGCGCTCGACCTGCTCTGGGTGCATCTGCGCTTCCTGCGCAACCTCCGGATGAGCCGGCAGGAACTGCGCGAGGAGACGAAGGAGAGCGAGGGCGATCCGCAGCTGCGCGCGAAGCGCCGGCAGATTCGCGAAAGCCGCGCGCGCATCCGCATGATGGCGGCGGTGCCGACGGCGGCGGTGGTGATCACCAACCCCACCCATTATGCCGTCGCGCTCTCCTATGAAGGGGGCGATGCGGCGCCCAAGGTGGTGGCCAAGGGGGTGGACGAGGTGGCGGCGCGCATCCGCGCGGCGGCGGAGGCGGCCGGCGTGCCGCTGGTGGCCAACCCGCCGCTGGCCCGCGCGTTGCACCGGCTGGAGCTCGGCGCGGAGATCCCCGCCGAGCACTACCAGGCGGTGGCCGGAATCATCGCCTTCGTCTGGAAGCGGCGGGGGCGGGCATGATACAGGCGGAGTTGCGAGCATGAACGCAGACCGATTCGGACCATCCTCCGCGGCGTCAGCGGTGCGCCATGTCTGAGCCGCGCTGGGGCGGGCTGGAGGCGCTGCTGCGCGGCCGCGCGCCACGCGGGGAGCTGGACCCGCAGCTCTGCGCGGTGCTGGATGCGGCCTCGCCAGGGCTGGCCCTGCTCGACGCTGGCGGGCGGGTGCTGGCCTGGAACCCGGAACTCGCGCGGCTCTGCGGCCCGACCCTGCCGCTCTCTCCGGGCATGCCGATGACCAGCCTGGTCACGCCCGAGCTGCGCGACGCGATGATGCGCACCCTTGATTCGGGGCGGCGGGTCGAGGCCTCGCTCGCCAGCGCGGGCCAACCGCGCGTGCTCATCGAGCGGCGCCGGCTGCGCGAGCATGGGGCGCTGCTGCGCGTGGCGCCGGTGGCCGAGGTGGAGCGCACCGTGCAGAACGCGGCCGCGGCCCGGCTGCAATCGGTCGGCGCGCTGGCGGGCGGCATCGCGCACGACTTCAACAACCTGCTGACGGCAATCTCCGGCAGCGCGGAGGCGGCGCTCGGCCGCGAACCGGAGGGCGATGCCGCGCCCGAGCTGCGCCAGATCATGGAAAGTGCCGCGCGCGGGGCCGCGCTGGTGCGCCAGCTCCTCGCCTTCGCGCGACAGCAGGCGATGCATCCGCGCGTGGTGGACCTCAACGCCGCGGTGGAGGCGATGGGCGCGCTGCTGCGCCGGCTGCTCGGCAGCCGGGTCAAGCTCACGCTGGAGCTGGAGGAACCCGGGCGCTGCGTGCGGATTGATCCCTCGCAGCTCGACCAGGTCATCATGAACATGGCGCTGAACGCGCGGGATGCGATGCCGCTCGGCGGCAGCCTGCGCATCGCCACGGGCCACGCCGTGGTGCTGCACCCCGAGCCGATCGGGCAGGAGGAATTGCCGCCGGGCCGCTACGCGGTGCTGGAGGTCAGCGACACCGGCGGCGGCATCCCGCCCGAGATGCTGCCCCGCATCTTCGAGCCCTTCTTCACCACCCGCCGCGAGCAGGGCGGCAGCGGGCTCGGGCTGTCCACCGTGCATGGCATCGTGCGCCAATCCGGCGGCTTCATCGCCGCCGAGAGCAAGCTCGGCGAGGGCACCACCTTCCGCATGTGGCTGCCGCGCCACGACGGGCCGGCGGAAAGCGCGCCCGCCGTGGCGCAAGCGGCGCCGGCCCCCAAGCCGGCCGCGCCGAGCGGCGGCAGGCTCATCCTGCTCGTGGAGGACGAGGCGCCGCTGCTCAAGCTCGCCGAGCGCGCGCTGCGCCGCGCCGGCTTCGAGGTGATCCCGGCCGCCTCCGCCGAAGAGGCGCTGGAGCGGATGGCCGGCGATGCGCCGCGTCCCGCGGCGCTGATCTCGGATGTCGTGATGCCGGGGATGGACGGTTTCGCGCTGGCGCGGCGGCTGCGGGAGACGCTGCCTGGATTGCCGGTGCTGCTGGTCTCCGGCTACGCCGAGGCGGCGCTGGGGCGGGACCTGGCGGCGGAGCAGCTCAAGCTGCTCTCGAAGCCCTATTCGCTGTCGGAGCTGGTGGCGGAGCTGCGGGCGCTGCTGCCGCCGGAGGGTTGATAGTTCTCATATTGTTCTTGTCAGGTCGGCCCGGTTGCGGCATAACGAACCGCGTCGCCTGCCGCTTGTGCGCGCCTGTAGAGCTTTGGCGCGGCTTCGGGCAAGGTGGGGCGGGTTCGACCACAGGGCGGTGATTCGCGCCCTCCGTTGAACCCTGGGTTGAGACGGGACAGGCGGAGAGCAGCATCCCATGGACAAGACCAAGGCCCTTGACGCCGCGCTGAGCCAGATCGAGCGCGCCTTCGGCAAGGGCTCGATCATGCGGATGGGCAACAAGGCTGCTGATGCGGAGGTGGAGGTCGTCTCCACCGGCTCGCTCGGCCTGGACCTGGCCTTGGGGATCGGCGGGCTGCCGAAGGGGCGGATCGTCGAGATCTACGGGCCGGAAAGCTCGGGCAAGACCACGCTGGCGCTGCACGCGATCGCGGAGGCGCAGAAGAAGGGCGGCACCTGTGCCTTCATCGATGCCGAGCACGCGCTCGATCCGGTCTATGCCCGCAAGCTCGGCGTGGATGTGGACAACCTGCTGATCAGCCAGCCCGATGCGGGCGAGCAGGCGCTCGAGATCTGCGACACGCTGGTGCGCTCGGGCGCGGTGGATGTGCTGGTGGTGGACAGCGTGGCCGCGCTGGTGCCGCGCGCCGAGCTCGAAGGCGAGATGGGCGACAGCCATGTGGGCCTGCATGCGCGGCTGATGTCGCAGGCGCTGCGCAAGCTGACGGGCAGCGTCTCCCGCTCCAACACGCTGCTGATCTTCCTCAACCAGATCCGCCTCAAGATCGGCGTGATGTTCGGCAACCCGGAGACCACGACGGGCGGCAATGCGCTGAAGTTCTATGCCTCGGTGCGCATGGAGATCCGCCGCATCGGCTCGATCAAGGAGCGCGACACCACCACCGGCAACCAGACGCGGGTGAAGGTGGTGAAGAACAAGATGGCGCCGCCGTTCCGCCAGGTGGATTTCGACATCATGTATGGCGAGGGCATCTCGAAGGTCGGCGAGCTGATCGACCTCGGCGTGAAGGCCGGGATCGTCGAGAAGTCGGGCGCCTGGTTCTCCTGCGACAGCCAGCGGATCGGGCAGGGGCGGGAGAACGCCAAGCAATTCATGCGCGACAACCCCGCCATGGCCGAGAGCGTCGAGAAGCGCATCCGCGCCCAGGCCTCGGGCCTCGCGAATGCGATGCTGGCCGGCGAGGAGGAAGCCGCGGCGGCGGAGTGACGCGAGGGGGGCGGCGCCCCGCGCGCCGCCTTCGCCCTACCGCTTCGTCACCCCCCAGAACACTGGAATCGTCGTCGCCCGCAGCCCCTCAACATTGGTCCGATGTGCCGCCAGCGTGCGGAACTGCCCGGCATTGATGTAGGGCAGCACCGCATAGGCCCGCGCATGCACCCGGTGCAGGATCTCCTGCCGCTTCGCCGGGTCACTCTCCTCCCACCAGCTCCGGCGGAGGTTTTCGAGCTCCTGGTCGCAGGGCCATCCGGTCAGCCCGCCCTCGCAGGGGCTGGCGAGGTAGAGGTTGGTCAGCGGATTTTGTCCGTCCAGCACGTTCGCCACCGTGACGAACAGGCTCCAACCGCCCTGGTCCACGCCTTCGCGCCGGTTGCGCCGCTGGGTGACGGTGGCCCAGTCCATCGTGGGGACGTCCATGTTGAGACCCGCGCGGCGAAAACTCTCGGCCATCACCAGCGTCGCGGCATGGTTGATCGGGCTGTCCGCGGCATCGAGGAAGACCACGCGCTGGTTCGCGTAGCCCGCCGCGCGCAGCAGCTCCCGCGCGCGGTCGAGGTTGGCCGCGCGCAGCCCCTCGGCGCCCGCCTCGCTCGCCAGCGGCGTGTTGCAGAAGAAGTAGGCGGGGCAATAGGGCACCTGCTCGCTCGGCCGCACGCCGATCGCCTGCAGCACCTCCTGCTGGTTGACGAGGTGCAGCAGCGCGCGCCGCGCCTCCGGCCGGTCGAAGGGCGGCTGGGCGTGGTTGATGCGGAGCCACACCATGAATCCCACGGGGTTCAGCGCGAAGGTGCGGATGTTCCGGTTGCGCTCCAGCGTCGGCACGAGATCGGGCGAGGGCTGCTCGATGAAGTCGATCTCGCCGGACTGCAGGGCCGCCGCCGCCGTCGCGGGATCGGGCATGGCGAGCCATTCGATGCGGTCGAGCTGCGGCACCTTGCCTCCGGCGAGCCCATCGGCGGGCTCGGAGCGGGGGCGGTAGTTCGGGTTGCGCGCATAGACGGCGCGCTCGCCGGCGCGCCATTGGCCCGGCTGGAAGATGAAGGGCCCGCTGCCCGTCGCATCCGTGATGGCGGTGGTCGGCGGCGTCCGCGCGATGCGTTCGGGCATGACGAAGAGCGCGCTGGCCGTCGGGCGGGCCAGCGCCTCCGCGACGAGCGCGAAGGGGCGGGAGAGGACGATGGTGAAGGTCTTCTCGTCCACCACGTCCATGCTCGCCGTCGCCGCGGCGAGCGCGCGGCCAACCACGTCGCGCTGCGCCCAGCGGCGGATCGAGGCGACGGCATCGGCCGCGCGGACCGGCGCGCCGTCATGGAAGGCGAGGCCCTCGCGCAACGTGAAGCGATGCGTGCGGCCATCGGCGCTCGTCTCATGGCGTTCCACCATCTGCGGGCGCGCGACACCCTGGCTATCGAAGGCGAAGAGCTGGTCATAGACCAGGAAGCCGTGGTTGCGGACGAAGGCCGCGGTGGATTGCACGGGATCGAGGCTGGCGAGGTCGTTGATCAGCACGATCCGCAGCGTGTTCGGCGCCGGCTGCGCCACGGCCTGGGCGGCTCCCAAGGCCAGCCCTGCCAGCGCGCCGATCCAGCGTCTGCCCATTCTCATGGCAAAGCCCCTTCTTTCCTGCCTTCGTGATCATGCCGACGCTTGCCGCCGCCGTGCAACGCCCGCCCCCTCCGGCTTGACGCTCCCCGGGGCGGGCGGGACAGTCGCGGGGGAACAGGGCGGCTTACCGCGATCGTATGCAGCATGATCTGATTCTGACCGGCGGGCGGGTTTTTCGTGGCCTCGCCGGCGGCTTCGCGGAGGCGATCGCGCTCCGTGACGGGCGTGTCCTGGCAGTGGGCGATGCCACGACGGTGCGCGATTCGGCGCCCGGCGCGCGGGAGATCGCGCTGGAGGGCAGGGCGGTGATCCCCGCCTTCAACGAGGCGCATATGCATCTGCTGCCCTATGGCCTCGGGCTCGCCCAGGTGAACCTCCGCGCGGAGGAGGTGCGGAGCCTCGACGAGGTCCTGTGCCGCATCCGCGCCGCCGCTGAGGCCGCGCCGAAGGGCGCCTGGGTGCTCGGGCGCGGCTACGATCATGGCGAGCTGGATGTGGGGCGGCACCCGACGGCGGCGGAACTTGATTCCGTCGCCCCGGACAATCCCGTTTTCATCGTGCGCACCTGCGGGCATATGGCGGTGGCGAACAGCGCGGCGCTGCGCGCGGCCGGTGTCGGCCACAACACGCCGGACCCGGAGGGCGGCGTGATCGAGCGGCGCGGCGGCGTGCTCACCGGCCTGTTCCAGGAACGCGCGATGCGCCTGGTGCGGGATGTCATCCCGCAGCCCGACGAAGCGACGATGATCGCGGCGATCGAGGCGGCGTGCCGGCATCTCGCAAGCCTCGGCTTCGCGAGCGCGACCGACATGAATGTCGGCATGACCGCGGGGCTGCGGGAGATCGCGGCCTATGTCGGGGCGCAGCGCGCCGGGCGGCTGCCGCTCCGGATGTGGAACGTGCTCGCCGGCAATCCGGAGGGCATCGCGCAATCGGCCTGGGAGGCCGGGCTGCGCCCCAACATGGGCGATGACGGGCTGCGCTGGGGCGCGGTGAAGGTGTTCGCCGATGGCTCCGCGGGCGGGCTCACCGCGGCCTTCTTCGAGCCCTATCTGGACAGCGCCGGCGGTGGAACCGGCGTCTTCACCTTTCCGGACGAGACGATCCACGCGCTGCTGAAGCTCTACCACGAGCAGGGCTGGCAGCTCGACATCCACGCGATCGGCGATGCCGCGATCGAGCAGGTTCTCAGCGGGATGGAAGCGGCGGACACGCCGGAGCACCCCTTCGCCGGCCGCCGCCATCGCATCGAGCATTGCGGGTTCGTGACCCGCGACCAAAGACGGCGCATGGCTGACCGGGGCATACTCCCGGTGCCGCAGCCCGTCTTCATGTACGAGTTCGGCGATCTCTACATCCGCAACCTCGGCCGCGGACGCAGCGAGCACGCCTACCCGATGCGCACCTGGTTCGACGAAGGCGCGCACCCCGCCGCCAGTTCCGATTGCCCCGTGTCGAGCGTGGACCCCTTCATCAACCTCTACACGATGGTCACGCGCCGGACGAACCGCGGCACCGTCCTGGGGCCGGAGGAGGCGCTGACCATCGAGCAGGCGATCCACTGCCAGACCTGGTGCGGCGCCTACACGCAATTCGCGGAAGACCGCCGCGGCACGCTGGAGCCGGGGATGCTCGCCGATGTCACGGTGCTCTCGCGCGACATCTTCGGCGCGACACCCGATGAGATTCTTCGGGATACGCGCGCCGATCTCACGCTGCGCGACGGGTTGGCCATCTTCGACCGGCACGAGGCGCTGGCCTGATGCTGCGCCACGCCTTGCAGCGCCTTGCGATGACCGGGCCGGTGATGCTCGGTGTGCTGCTCGTCGGCTTCCTGCTGATGCAGGTGGTGCCGACCGATCCCGCCGTGGTGCGCGCCGGCCCCACCGCCAGCGCGGAGGTGATCGCGGCGATCCGCAGCGATCTCGGGCTCGATGAGCCGCTATGGAAGCAGTTCCTGCTCTATCTGTGGCGGCTCGCGCAGGGCGATCTCGGCGTCTCCATCATTAACAACGTGCCGGTCGCGCAGGAGCTGGGCGCGACGATCGGCCCGACGCTCGAACTCATGGCGGCGAGCCTGATCTGGGCCATCCCGCTCGGCATCGCGATGGGCACGGTCGCGGCCTATTGGCGCAGCTCGCTGCTCGACCGCGTGATCATGGCGATCAGCGTCGCCGGCGTCTCCGTGCCGGTGTTCTTCCTGGGCCTGGTGCTGATCTGGTTCGTCGGCTTCCAGTGGCAATTGCTGCCCTTCACCGGCCGCCAGGGCCCGCCCTGGACGCTCGAGGGCTTCCGCGCGATCATCCTGCCCGCCATCACGCTCGGCGGCGTCTTCGTCGGGCCCGTCGCCCGCATGACGCGCACGGCGGTGCTGGACGTGCTGGGCGCCGACCATGTGCGCACCGCCCGCGCCAAGGGCCTGCCGGAGCGGCTCGTCGTGCTGCGCCACGCGCTGCGCAATGCGCTGATCCCGGTGGTCACGCTGATCGGGCTGCAGATCGGCTTCCTGCTCGGCGGCGCGGTGGTGACGGAGACGGTCTTTTCCTGGCCCGGCGTCGGGCGGCTCGCGGTGGGCGCGATCACCTCCTCCGACCTGCCGATGGCGCAGGGCACCATCATCGTGCTCTCGCTCGGCTTCATCCTGGTGAACCTGACGGTGGATCTGCTCTACGGCCTGCTCGATCCGCGGGTGCGCGCCGGATGAGCGGTGCCGCCGGGATGGTTGTGCCGCGTCGGCCCTCCGCGATGGCGCTGCTGCTGCGCGATCCGGGCGCGGCGGTCGCGCTTGCGATCGTCGTGCTCACGCTGCTCGCCGCGGTCTTCGCGCCCTGGCTCGCGCCGCGCGATCCCTTCGAGACCGACCTCGCCGCGATCATGCAGCCGCCGGGCGGCGAGTATCTGCTCGGCACCGACGGGCAGGGCAGGGACATGCTCTCGCGCATGCTGCACGGCCTGCGCGTCACGCTCGCGATGGGCGCGCTGTCGCTCATCGCGGGCGGCGTGCCGGGGGTCGTGATCGGCTTCGCGGCGGCCTATTGGCGCAGGCTCGACGGGCTGCTCATGCGGCTGATGGACATCCTGCTCTCCTTCCCCGCGATCCTGTTCGGGCTGGCGATCGCGGCGATCTTCGGGCCGGGCCTTGTCTCCGTGATCATCGCGCTCGGGGTCGCGACGGTGCCGCTGATGGCGCGCATCGCGCGCGGCGCGGCGCTTGTCGTGCTCGGCCAGGACTACATCGAGGCGGCGCGCGCGCAGGGCATGGGCGATGTCCGTCTCATCCGGCGGCATCTCGCGCCCAATTGCCTCTCGCCCATCCTGGTCTTCGCGACTCTGCGCTTCGGCCAGGTGATCCTGCTCGGCTCGGCGCTGTCCTTCCTCGGGCTCGGCGCGCAGCCGCCCATCGCCGAGCTCGGCGCGATGGCGAGCCAGGGGCGCACCTTCCTGTTTTTCGCGCCACACATCTCCGTGCTGCCCTGCGCGGTAATCTTCGTGGTGGTGCTGGCCTTCAACGTGCTCGGGGATGCGCTGCGCGACGCGCTCGATCCCCGGCTCCGCATCTGATCAGACAAGGGAGAAGCCATGATGTCGTGGAAGCGTGCTGTCCATGCGGTGATGGGTGCCGTGGCGCTCGCCGGCCTTGCGGGGTCGGCGCTGGCGCAGACGCCGCGCAACACCGCGGTCTTCCTGCGCGAGATTGATGCCGACCGCTATGATCTCCACCGCTCAACCGCGCGCGGCGCCGGCGAGATCGTGACGCTGATGACCGACACGCTGGTCAGCATGGACTGGGATGGCCGCACCATCCGCCCTGGCCTGGCCGAGCGGTGGGAGGTCTCGCCGGACGGCAGGCTCTACACCTTCCATCTGCGCCGTGACGTCACCTTCTGCGACGGCAAGCCGATGACGGCGGCCGATGTGGTCTATTCCATCAACCGCTGGCGCGATCCCGCGACGCGCAGCCCCGTCGCCTGGCGCGCCGGCCCGGTGAAGGAGATCCGCGCGCGCGACGACTACACGGTAGAGTACGAGCTGAACGCGCCCTTCTCGGAACTTCTCTCCCAGCTCACCCTGTTCTTCGCCGGCATCGTGGACCGCGCGACGGTGGAGCGGCTCGGCGAGAACTTCGGCAGCCAGGGCTTCAACGGCACTGGCCCTTATTGCTGGGTGAGCTGGACGCCGCGCACCGAGCTCGTTCTCCAGCGCCATCCCAACTACCGCTGGGGCCCGCCGATCTTCCAGAATCGCGGCCCGGCGCATGTCGAGCGGCTTGTCTGGCGCGTGATGCCGGAGCCCACCGCCCGCCTCGCGGCGATCCAGACCGGGCAGGCGGATGTCACGCAATACGTCCCGATGATCGCGGTGGACAGCCTGCGCCGCGTGCCGACGATCACGCTCTCGACCCAGCCCAACTACTTCTGGGACTACTACCTCGGCTTCAAGGTGGACAAGCCCTTTGTCAATGACCGCGCGGTGCGCCGCGCCATGCATCAGGCGGTGGACCGTGCGGCGCTGGTGCGCGCGGTGTGGTTCGGCCACGCCCAGCCGGCGCGCAACATCGTCAATCCGAACACGCTCGACTACGACGCCGAGAGCGAGCGGCTGGTCCCGGACTACGATCCCGCCGCTGCCGCGCGCACGCTGGACGAGGCCGGCTGGCGCGTCGGGCCGGACGGCATCCGCGTGAAGGATGGCCAGCGCGCGACCTTCCTCACCTACGGGATCAACACGCTGGAGAACCAGCGCCAGGGCGAGATCATCCAGCAGGCGCTGCGCCGCGTGGGCATCGAGATGCGCATCCAGCTTTTTGACGCGACCGTCGCCTGGGGCCGGATGGCCACGCAGGAATTCGACGCGGTGTTCCTGAGCTACCCGTATTTCTCGGCGGGCGACGCGCTCAACCTCTACTGGCATTCCCGCGCGCGGCCGACGCCGAACCGGATGAACTGGAACAACCCTCAGACCGATGCCTGGTTGGTCGAGGCGCAGACGGCGACGGATCCGGCGGTGCGGGCGCGTGCGCTGGCCAATGTGCAGCGGCAGCTCGCGCAGGAAGCGCCTTGGCTCACCACCGCGCGGGAGAACATCTACGTCGCCCACACCAACCGCGTGCAGGGCGTGCGGGCGCACGGCCTCTATGGCATCGGTGTCTACAAGGCGCTCGACCTGCGGATCGTGCGGTAGTCCGATGCTCGATCACATCGGCTTTGCCGTGGCCGACTTTCCGCGGAGCCGCGCCTTCTATGCGGCGGCGCTCGCGCCGCTCGGCATGACCATCCACTCCGAGGGCGATGGCTGGGCGATGTTCGGTGGGGCCGGTGCGCCGCAGCTCTGGATTGGCGGGCGAGGTGTCGCTGGCGCGGCGCCCGGGCACATCCACTTTGCCTTCGCCGCGCCCGACCAGGCCGCCGTGGCAGCCTTCCATGCCGCAGCACTCGCGGCAGGTGGGGGCGACAATGGTGGGCCAGGCCTTCGGCCGCAGTACCACGCCCACTACTACGCCGCCTTCGTCATTGATCCCGACGGGCACAACATCGAAGCGGTCTGCCACGCCCCCGGCGCCGCGGAGGACCAGACATGACCACCGTCATCCGCAACGCGGATCTCGTCGTCGCCTGGGATGCGGGCGCTCGCTCGCACATCTACCTGCCCGACGCCGATGTCGCCTTCGACGGCGGCGCGCTCACCTTCGTCGGCCGGGGCTACACCGGCCCCGCGGAGGAGGAGATCAGCGGGCGGGGGCTGATGGTCATGCCCGGCCTCGTCAACATCCACTCGCACCCGTCGAGCGAGCCGATGAACAAGGGGCTGATCGACGAGATCGGCAGTCCCGGCCTCTACAACTCCTCGCTCTACGAGTTCATGCCGATCTTTCGCGCGGACGCGGAGGCGGTGCCGCATTGCGTCCGCGTGGCCCTTTCTGAGCTGCTGCTGTCGGGCGTCACGACCGTCGCCGATCTCTCGATGGCGCATCCTGGATGGCTCGACCTGCTGGCGGAATCGGGCCTGCGCGTCTGCATCGCGCCGATGTTCAAGTCGGCGCGCTGGTACACGAAGAACGGCCATGTCGTGCATTACGAGTGGGACGAGGCGGCCGGCGAGAAGGCGATGGCGGAAGCCCTCAGCCTGATCGAGCGTGCCGAACAGCATGAATGCGGCCGGCTCTTCGGCATGGTGGTGCCGGCGCAGATCGATACCTGCACCGACACGCTGCTCAAGGAATCCTTCCAGGAGGCCGGCAGGCGCGGCCTCTCCTGGCAGATCCATGCCGCGCAATCCGTGGTCGAGTTCCACGAGATCACGCGTCGCCACGGCATGACGCCGATCGGCTGGCTCGATTCCATGGGCCTGCTCTCGGAGCGCTCCATCATCGGGCACGGCATCTTCCTGGATGACCACCCCTCCACGAAGTGGTGGACGGACACCGACCTGAAGCGCCTGGCCGAGACCGGGACGACGGTGGCGCACTGCCCCACCGTCTTCGCGCGCCGCGGCATCACGCTGAAGCATCTCGGGCGCTACAAGCGCAGCGGCGTGAACATGGGCCTCGGCACCGACACCTATCCGCACAACATGCTCGATGAGCTGCGCCTCGCCGCCTATCTCGCGCGCACCCAGGCGAACGATCCGCGCAGCCTGACGACGACGGAGCTGTTCGACGCGGCGACGATCGGCGGCGCGACGGCGCTCGGGCGCGAGGATATCGGCCGGCTCGCGGCCGGCTGCCGCGCGGATTTCGTGCTGGTGGACGTGACGCACCCGATGATGCGCCCGGCGCGCGACCCGGTGCGCAGCCTCGTCTATGCCGCCGGGGACCGCGCGGTGAAGGATGTCTTCGTGGATGGCCGCAAGGTGGTGGCCGATGGCGAGGTGGTGACGATGGACTACCGCCAGGCGGCTGCGCATCTGCACGAGGCGCAGAAGCGCGTGATCGCCAACGCCCCGGCGCAGGATTGGGCGCATCGGCCGGTGGAGGTCTCCTCGCCGCCGACCTTCCGGTGGTCGTGACGCCGCTGCTCCGGATCAGCGGGCTGCGGACCGTCTTCCGGGGCTCGCTGGGCGACATCCCGGCGGTGGATGGCGTGGACCTCGAGGTGCCGCGCGGCCGCACGCTCGGCATCGTGGGCGAATCCGGCTGCGGCAAGTCGGTGCTGAGTCTCTCCGTGATGCGCCTGGTCGCGCATCCCGGCCGCGTCGCGGCGGGGCGCATCGAGCTGGACGGCGCGAACCTGCTCGATCTCTCGCCAGGCGCCATGCGCGACATCCGCGGCAGCCGGATCGCGATGATCTTCCAGGAGCCGATGACCTCGCTGAACCCGGTGCACAGCATCGGTGCGCAGATCATCGAGGCGATGCGCGTGCATGACCGCGGCGCGAGCGCCGCCGAACTGCGTGAGCGCGCCATCGCCGCGCTCCGGCGCGTGCGCATCCCCGCGCCGGAGCGGCGGCTCGACGACTATCCGCACCAGCTTTCGGGTGGCATGCGGCAGCGCGTGATGATCGCGATGGCGCTGGCCTGCCAGCCTGAGCTTCTGATCGCGGACGAGCCGACCACCGCGCTCGATGTCACCGTGCAGGCGCAGATCCTGGACCTGCTGCGCGATCTGCAGGCCGAGACGGGCATGGCGATCATCCTGATCACGCACGACCTCGGCGTGGTCGCGGAAATGGCCGACGAGGTGGCGGTGATGTATGCCGGCCGCGTCGTGGAACGCGCCTCCGCCGCCGAGATCTTCGCGAGCCCGCAGCACCCCTACACGCTCGGCCTGCTCGGCTCGATCCCGCGCCTCGACGAGGAGCGCGAGCGGCTGCTGGCGATCGAGGGCACGGTGCCGCCGCCCTTCGCGCTGCCGCAGGGCTGCCGCTTCGCGCCGCGCTGCCCCTTCGCCGAGCCCGCCTGCGAGGCCGCGCCGCCGCCGCTCGTCGAGGTGGCGCCGGGCCATCTCGCCGCCTGCCGGCGCGCGCCGGTCGAGGCGATCGCGGCATGACGGCGCTGCTGGAGGTCGAGGGGCTCGCCAAGCACTATCCGATGCGCGGCGGCATGGTGCGCGCGGTGGATGGCGTCTCCTTCGCGCTGGCGCGGGGCGAGACGCTCGCGCTGGTCGGCGAATCCGGCTGCGGCAAATCCACCACCGCGCGGCTCGTGCTGCGGCTGATCGAGCCGAGCGCGGGGACCGTCCGCTTCGACGGCGTCGAGGTCGCGGGCGGCGCCGCGCTGCGCGCGCTGCGCCGGCGCGTGCAGGTGGTGTTCCAGGACCCCTACGCCTCGCTCAACCCGCGCCTCAAGGTGGGCGAGACCATCGCCGAGCCGATGGAGGTTCATGGCATCGGCGATTCCGCCAGCCGCATGGCGCGGGTGGAGGAGCTGCTGGGCCTGGTGGGCCTCGCGCCCTATCACGCGCAGCGCTATCCGCATGAGTTCAGCGGCGGCCAGCGCCAGCGCATCGGCATCGCGCGCGCTCTCTCTGTGCAACCGGAGCTCGTCGTCTGCGACGAGCCGGTGAGCGCGCTCGATGTCTCGATCCAGGCGCAGGTGGTGAACCTGCTGAAGGACCTCCAGGCGCGGTTCGGGCTCTCCTACCTGTTCATCGCGCATGACCTCGCCGTGGTGCGGCACATGGCCGATCGGGTCGCGGTGATGTATCTCGGCCAGATCGTGGAATTGGCGCCGAAGCGCGCGCTGTTCGCCGCGCCGCGGCATCCCTACACGCACGCGCTCCTCAACGCGATCCCGCGCCCCGACCCGCGGCGGCGCGGAACCGTGCAGCATCTGGGCGGCGACGTGCCCTCGCCGATGAACCCGCCGCCCGGCTGCCGCTTCCACACGCGCTGCCCGCATGCCGCCGCGATCTGCCGCGAGCAGGTGCCGCCGCTGCGCGAACTGGCGCCGGGCCATGCGGCGGCCTGCCACCTGGCGGAGACGCTGCCGGCCTTCGATGGCGCGGCCGGCGAGGGGCTCGCGCCGCTCGCCGCGCGGCGCCTTGCCCTCTACGCCGCGGCGAAGGGGCGGCGCGAAACGGGCTGAACGGCTGCGTTGCGCGGCGTGGCGATTCCAACGGCGCAGGATCGGCGCTAGCTTCCGCGCGGTCAGGCAGGGGAGGGATGGCGCATGGTCGTGCAGCTTGTGGCGCCGCGGGTGATGCTGATGGGCGGCGGCGCGGTCGCGAGGCTCGCCGAGGTGCTGGCGCAGCTCGGCCTCTCGAAGCCGCTGGTCGTGACCGATCCGTTCATGGTGTCCTCGGGCCTGCTGGATCGTGCGCTGGCGCCGCTGCGCGCGGCCGGCATCACGGCCGCCATCTTCTCCGACACCGTGCCCGATCCCACCGACACGGTGATCGAGGCAGGGGTGAAGGTGCTGCGCGGCGGCGATTTCGACTGCCTGATCGGCTTCGGCGGCGGCAGCCCGATGGATACTGCGAAGGCGATGACGATCCTCGCCGCGGCCGAGCCGGGCACGCATATCCGCGCCTTCAAGGTCCCCGCCGCCGCCAACCGCGCCGCGCTGCCGGTGATCTGCGTGCCCACCACCGCCGGCACCGGCAGCGAGGCGACACGCTTCACCGTCATCACGGATACCGAGCGCGACGAGAAGATGCTGATCGCGGGGCTCGGCGCGCTGCCGCTCGCCGCCGTGGTGGATCACGAGCTGACCTTCGGGCTGCCCCCGCGCATCACGGCCGATACCGGCATCGACAGCCTGACCCATGCGCTGGAGGCCTTCGTCAGCAAGCGCGCCAACCCGGTGGCGGATGACTATGCGCGCAGCGCGATGCGGCTGATCGCGCCCAATCTCCGCCGCGTCTGGGCCGATCCCGGCGACGCCGTGGCGCGCGAGGCGATGATGCGGGGCGCGACGCTGGCGGGGCTCGCCTTCAGCAACAGCAGCGTCGCGCTGGTGCATGGCATGTCGCGCCCGGTCGGCGCGCATTTCCACGTGCCGCACGGCATGTCGAACGCCATGCTGCTGCCCGCCGTCACCGCCTTCGGCCTGGAAGCCGGCCGCGCCCGCTACGCCGAGGCGGCGCGGGTCATGGGCGTGGCCAGCGAGAGCGAAGGCGATCAGGCCGCCTGCGCGAAGCTCGTCGAGGCGCTGCGCGCCTGGAACCGCGATCTCGCCGTGCCGACGCCGTCCGGCTTCGGCATCGCGGCGGCGGATTGGGAGAGGGTGCTGCCGACGATGGCGCAGCAGGCGCTCGCCTCCGGCAGCCCGGCGAACAACCCCCGGGTGCCGGATGCGGAGCAGATCGTCGCGCTCTACCGGGAGGTCTTCGCCGGGTAGCGCCGAGCGTTACCGCACGGAGGAGAAGGCGGTCGGCTGGAGGATCAGGTTCTCCACATGCGAGAGGATCGGGCCGTCGCGCTCGCTCTCCGCCGCGACGCGCTGCCATTCCGGGTCCGCGCGGAAGGCGTCCCACAGCCTGGTCCGCTCCTCCAGGTCGGTCCAGGCGAGCATGTAGTAGAGCTTGTGGTTCGAATCGCCGATCGCCACGGTCCAGAAGCCGGCCTGGCGGATGCCGAAGCGCTCCCAGATGCGCAGCGTGTGGTCGTTGAAGCGCTGCAGCAGCCGCGGCAGGCGGCCGGGCAGGCAGTGATAGATGCGCAACTCGTGGATCATGGCGTGGGCTCCGCGCGGCGATGCGGGGCAGGGTGCCCCGGCCGTCATCATCGCGCGCGCGGTGCCGACGCGCTACGGCCTGGGGGCGAGTTCCACCTCCGCGACGGAGTCCTTGTAGCTCTGCTTCGGGTCCATCCCGAGCAGCAGGCGGATGCCGGCGAAGACGCTCGACTCGTTCAGCCAGATCTCGCCATGCTCGGCATCGAAACGGAGCAGAGCGAGCGTGGGGTCGCCCTTGCCGCCCTTGTACCAGGCGGCGATGTGGCGGTTCCACAGCCGGTCAATCACCGCCCTGTCATTGTCGAGTTGCAGCCGGCCCTCGATGCGCGCGAACAGCGCATGGCCCTTGGCGGCGAAGCTCGCGATGGCGGGGCGCGGCTGCGTGGCACCCTGCGCCAGCAGCGTGTCGGTCGAGCTGAAGAACCAGATCGGCCCGCGATCCACTTCGACCTGGGCCGTCATCGGGCGCAGCGAGGCGGCGTCATCGCCGAACCCGAGCATCAGCGTCATGTCGTCGCGCAGCGCCGACCAGAATTTGCGTTCGATCTCGGCGTCGTTCGGCACGGCGATTCCTTTCGGGTCTTCGCATGCCAAACCGATGGACGCCCCGCGCGGTTGCGCGCGGCGCGCGCCGTCACGCCAGGGTGAAGAGCTCGGCGATCGCGCGCGGATCGCGCGTGCGGGTCAGTGCCAGCATCAGCAGAACCCGCGCCTTCTGCGGGTTGAGGTTGTCGGCCTGGATCATCCCCTGCTCGGCGTAGCGCCGCGAGGCAAAGGTCCGGCCCGAGCCGGCGCGGGAGGAGAGCACCACGGCGACACCATTCTGCACCGCCTCGGCCAGCGCAGCGCGTTCCATCGGCGTGGGCGAGCCGGGCGCGAGCGTCGCCGAGACGATGCCCTGCGCGCCGGCGGCCCGGAAGGCCTGCACCGCGACGCCGTCGGCGCCGGCGTAGGAATAGGTGATGTCCACCCGCGGCGGCGTCTCGATGCCGGTGATGTCGAAGCGGTCCTCTGGCGGCAGCAGCCGCAGCGGCCGGCGCCAATGGCTGATCCGGTCCGCATCCACATGCCCGAGCGCGCCGACATCCGGGCTGCGGAAGGTCTGGAGCCGGCCGGTCGAGGTCTTCGTCACCTCGCGCGCCGCATGGATCTCGTCGTTCAGCACGACCAGCACGCCGAGGCCGCGCGAAGCCGGATCGCCGGCGACGCGCACCGCGGCGACGAGGTTCATCTGCGCGTCGGAGGACAGCCCGGTGAAGGGCCGCTGCGCGCCGGTGACGACGACGGGCATGTCATCCGGCAGCGTCAGCGAGAGGAGATAGGCCGTCTCCTCCAGCGTCGCCGTGCCATGGGTGATGACGATGCCCGCGAGGTCCGGATGCGCGGCCTTGGTCGCGGCGATGCAGGCATGCAGCGCGCGCCAGTCGCTCCAGCCGATCGCCGTGGAAGGGATCGCCTTGAAGCGGACCGGGATGACCTCCGCCACCTCGGCGAGCGCCGGCACGCCGGCGACGATCTCCTCCGCATGCAGCAAGGGCCGGCCGGAGGAGCCGTAATCCTGCGTGTCGAGCGGGCCGAGGCCCTGGGAGGCGATGGTGCCGCCCGTGCCGATCACGGCAACTTTCGGTTTGGCCATGCGGGTCATGCCTTCCGTGCCGGCGTTGCCTCGGCGCTGCCCATGCCGCCGGCGCCGTCCAGCACCGCGCAGGTGAGGCGCGAGACGCAGGCCAGCCTGCCATCGGCCCGGAAGATCTCCGTCTGCCAGACCTGGGTGGTGCGTCCGGTGTGGAAGGGGCGCGTCACGCCGCGCACCGTCTGCCCAGGCAGCACCGACGCCAGGTGGTTCGCGTTGATCTCGAGCCCGACCGCATGCCGGTCCTCCGGCAGGGTCAGCGAGCAGGCGATCGAGCCCATCGTCTCCGACAGCACCACGCTGACCCCGCCATGCAGCAGGCCGAAGGGCTGCAGGTGCTGTTCCTCGACCGGCATCTCGCCTTCGAGGCCCTCGGGCGTGATGGCGGTGAGGCGGATCTTGAAGACCCCGCCGGCCCCGCGCGCGATGCGGGCGTTGATGCGATCGAGGTCGAGGGGCCGGCGCCAGGTGATGCTCATTGTTCCATGCGTCGGCGTTTGCACGCCGCCGCCCTCAAGCGCCGGCGGGCCTTCGGCCCTTGGCTCGCCGCACCTGCGGCGGGCCGCATTCGCGGCCTCGGCCTGCTGCGCAGGCCGCATGTCGGATTGTCGCTTCGCGGCGTCACCAGCGAAGTCACGCGGGGGCGGGCCGCGCCGTCAAGCGGGGTGGGCGTGAGAGCATGTGCCAGCGCGCGCTCATCAGCCCCGCCACCAGGAACAGGCCGACGGCGAGGCCGATCCACAGGCCGAGCGGCCCCATCCCCAGCGGGAAGGCGAGCAGCAGCCCGAGCGGCAGCCCCGCCACCCAGTAGCCGAAGCCGGCCAGCAGCATCGGCACGGCCGTATCCTTGAGACCGCGCAGCGCGCCACCGGCCACCGCCTGGACCCCATCCGCCAGCTGGAACAGCGCCGCCACCATGATCAGCGCGGTGGCCAGCGCCGCCGTCGCCGCCGCGTCCGGATGCGCGGGATCGAGGAAGCCCCAGGGCAGGGCGCGGCCGAAGGCGACCAGCAGCGCCGCCGAGCCCAGCATCCACGCCGCCGAGATGCTGATCGCGACCCATCCCGCCAGCGCGGCCCCCGCCCGATCCCCGGCGCCGGTGGCAAGCCCGACGCGCGCCGTCGCCGCCTGGCCGATGCCCATCGGCACCATGAAGGCCATCGAGGCGAGTTGCAGCGCGATGGCATGCGCCGCGACGGCGAGCGCCCCCATCCAGCCCATCACGATCGCGGCGAAGGCGAAGACGCCGATCTCCAGCAGCATGGAGCCGGCGATCGGCAGTCCGATCACCGCGGCTTCCCGCAGGCGGCCAGGATCGAAGCGCCAGAAGCGGCCGAGCACGCGGAACCGCCGCAGATGCCGGTCGCGCGCGATCAGCCCGAGCAGCCCGAGCAGCATCGCGAGGTTGCAGAGCGAACTCGCCACCCCGGCCCCCACCACCCCGAGCGGCGGCAGGCCGAAGCCGCCGAAGATCAGCCAGGCATTGAGCGGGACGTTCAGCAGCACGCCAGCGCAGGCCACGACCAGCGCCGCCCCCGGGCGCTGCTCGGCGGCCAGGAAGCCGCGCAGCGCGACGAAGGCGCAGAAGCAGGGCATGCCCCACATCAGCGCCCGCACATAGTCGCCGGCGAGCGCGGCGAGTGCCGGCTCCTGCCCCAGCAGCACAAGGGCCGCATCGGTGTGCCAGAGCAGCGCCCAGACAGGGATGGTGACGGCGGCCATCGCCCAGAAGGCGGCACGCACATCGCGCCGCATGCCGCGCACGAAGCCCGGGCCGCGGCCGCGCGTCTGCGCGCACATCGGCGCGGCCGCCATCGCGACCCCGAAGCAGGGCGCGAGCGCGGCATAGAACAGGTTCACGCCGAGCGTCGCCGCGGCGAGTTCCCGCGTGCCGAGGCGGCCGAGGAAGACCGTGTCGGTGAGCGTCAGCGCGAATTGCGAAAGGTTGGTCAGCACCAGCGGCCAGGCGAGCACGAGCATCGCCCGCAGCTCCGGCCGCCAGCCTGTCCCGGCCGGCGTATCCATGCGCGGCCCTGTAGCCCGGACCGGCCGCCTGGGCGAGGGCGTACGGAGAGGCTAAGCTGTGGAACGATTTCGTGAGGAGCCGCCAGGATGAACCGTCGCAGCCTGCTCGCCGCGCCCGCCCTCGCCGCCACGCCCGGCCTGCTTCAGCCGGCCCAGGCGCAAGGTACGCCCACCATCGTCACCGAGGAGTACATGGTGCCGACGCCGACGCAGGGCATCGAGGTTTTTCTCCGGTCCAAGCGGCCGGAAGGGGCCGCGGCGTCCCCGGCACGGACCCTGCTGTTCTGCCACGGCGCGACCTATCCGGCGCATGCGGCCTTCGACCTGCCGCTCGCCGGCGTCTCCTGGATGGACTACATCGCCGGGCGCGGCTTCGACGTGTGGTGCATCGACCTGCCGGGCTATGGCCGCTCGACCCGCCCCGCCGCGAGGGGCCAGCCGCCCGAGGCCAATCCGCCGCTGGTGCGCGGCGAG
>VFQR01001001.1_pt1 | contig 25942 bp, 26 predicted proteins | sample 3512321 | NCBI WGS metagenome assembly VFQR01 (sample SAMN10412374, study PRJNA504923) | tailings metagenome | isolation source: Relicate 3 Philex TSF1 revegetated site | place: Philippines: Tuba, Benguet | collected 2017-08-29 | reverse complement strand
CGGACGGCGCACCTCCACGGCGTCGGGGCGCAGGTTGCGCGCCGAGCCCTCAGGGTCGAACAGCTTGATGCTCCCGTCGGGGGAGACGCCGGCGATGCGCCCGACCACCCATCGCCCGGCCCCGTGCTTGCGGAAGCGCACGGGTTCGCCGGCGCGCAGGCCGAGCCCCTCCAGCACGGCGGGATCGGTCATCGCCCGCGGCTCACGCCTGCAGGCGCGCCTGCAGGCGGCGCATGCCGGCGAGCCACCGGTCGTGGTCGGCGGTCTTGCGCTGCAGGTAGGTCAGCACCTCGGGGTGGGGGAGGATCAGGAACTGCTCGGCGGTGATCGCCGCGAGCACCACCTCGGCCACCTCGGCCGGCTCCAGCACGCGGCCGGCCGCCCTCACCACCGTGGCGCCGAGGTCGGGTGTCGGCCCGGCGAGCCCGCCGTTCAGCATGGCGGTGTTCACCCCCTGGGGGCACAGGCAGCTGACCCGCACGCCGCGGTCGCCGTAGGTGATGCTGAGCCACTCGGCGAAGGCCACGGCAGCGTGCTTGGTGACGGAGTAGGGGGCGGAGCCGATCTGGCTGAGCAGGCCCGCCGCCGACGCCGTGGAGCAGAAGTACCCCTCACCACGCTCGAGCCAGCCGGGCACGAGGTGCTTGGCGGCCCAGCGGTGCGCGTGCAGGTTCACGTCGAACGCCGTGCGCCACACGTCCTCCGGGGTGTCGAGCAGCCCGCCGATGCCCACGCCGGCGTTGGCGACGAACAGGTCGATCGGCCCGAACGCCTTCTCGCTGGCCCGGATCAGGGCGACGTTGCCCTCCTCGGTGCTCACGTCCGCGGCGACGGCCGCGCCGCCGCCCATCCCGGCGACCACCTGCTCGACACGGCCCGCGTCGAGGTCGGCGACGACCACGCGGGCACCCGCCCGGTGGAACCGCTCGGCGAGCGCCCGGCCGATGCCCCCCGCCGCGCCCGTGACGACCACGTGCCGGCCCGCCAGCTCCATGGGTGTGATCGTAGGCATGTCCCCCGGCCGAAACGGAAGCTTCACGGTACGATGCCAACATCCGCACCGGCCGGACCGTTACGGTCGGTGCCGGGTGAGGAGCACCGTTTGGTCGGTGTCTCCCGAGGGCAAGGAGGAGCGATGACCGACACGCACGAAGCCGTCATCTCCGAGGCGCTGACCGTCATCGACAAGGCGCTGTCGCAGATGATGAGCCGCGAGCTGGTGTCGACCGGCGAGGTCACCGATGTCCTCCTCGACGTGCGCTCGCTGCTCACGCTCCCCGCGCCGGCCACCACCAGCGCCTCCGGCTGACGCCGCGCTCGGTCCCCCGGGTCAGCCGCCGCCGGCCCGGATCAACGCCTCGAACGCCTGCTCGGTGCACTGCCGGAGCAGCTCGGGCTCCGTCACCGCCGCCGCATCGGTGTTGATGCCCATGTCCAGGCTGTGGTCGTACGACAGCAGGGTGAGGTTGAACGCCACCCCGCCGAGCGGTCCGACCGGGTAGTTCTCCAGGACCTGCGCCCCGGCCAGGTAGAGCGGGATCGGCGCCCCGCGCACGTTCGACGTGGCGAAGTCCACGGTCTGCGCCTGCTGACGGGCGAGGCGGGTGACGACCGACGTGGGCAGCGTGGCGGCCAGCGCCGCGAGCGCCTCCAGGGAGCCACCGGCGGAGGCCTCACGTGCCGCCGACGTGGCCTGCTGCACCAGCGCGAAGCGGTCGGCGATGGGCATGTCGCCCGTCGGGACCATCATCCGCGCGAGGGAGAAGGCGTTCGACCCGGAGGCGTCGGTGCGGGTGCTGACCGCCATCGACGCCCGCAGCTCCTCCACCGGGGCGCCGAGCTTCTGGTGGTAGCGCGCCGCCGCCTCGGCGGCGGCGGTGAGGAACGCCGTGTTGAGGGTCCCGCCGAGCTGCTTCGCCGCCGCCTTCGTGTCGTCGAACGGCGCCCGCAGCACCTCCACCCGGCGGCGCAGCGAGCGCTGCGTCCACACCGGTGAGTGGGCCCGCTCCGTGTCGCTCAGCTGGGCGAGCAGGCCGCGCACCGTGTCCGCCGCGGCGGTGCCCGCCCGTGGCATCCCGGCGGGGTCGGCCAGCAGGTCGCGGATCTGGCGGACGACGCCGAGCGGCATCCGCAGACTCCCGGCGAGCATGTCCCGCAGCAGGTCCTGCGAGCCGGACGCGGGGTCGTGGTGCTGGTCGCCGGCGTCGGCGAGCACCGCCGGGTCGAGCGGCTCCGGCTCCGGCGCGTCGCGCTGGAAGTCGAGGAACTGCAGCGACATCTGCACGCTCGTCTCGCCGTCGGCGATGGTGTGGTGCAGCTTCTCCACCAGCGCAGCGCGGCCCCCGCGGAGGCCGTCGACCACGGTGAACTGCCAGAGCGGCCGCGTCCGGTCGAAGGGGTCGCAGGCGATCAGCGACGCCAGGTCGAGGAGCTGGCGCATCGAGCCGGGACGGGGGAGCGCCAGGTGGCGCACGTGGTAGCGGATGTCGAAGTCGGGGTCGTCGACCCACATCGGCGCCGACAGGTTGGCCGGCACCGGCTGCACCCGCTGGCGGAGCCGGTGGACCACGTGGGTGGCCCGCTCCATGCGTCGCAGCAGCCGGTCGACGTCGGGCGCCCGGTCGAGGACGGTGACGTTGGCGAAGGTGCTCGTCAGGTGCGGGTCCTTCTCCAGGCGCCACATCAGGCCCTCGGCGTCGCTCATCTTGCGCTCGAAGCGGGGCAGGTCGGCGGCCATCGCCGCCGAGGCTAGATCAGCCCAGCACGCCGCCCGCCCCCGCGGCGAGTGCCAGCTGGGCGAGCAGGGCCCCCACCACCAGCCCCGCGACGACGTCGGAGGGGTGGTGGATGCGCACGACCGCCCGGCTGGCCGCGACCACCAGGGCCAGCACGACCCAGAGGGGGGCCCACGCCCACGACGTCCACGCCGTGAGCAGGGTGGCCGCGAAGACCGCCGACGACGCGTGCCCGCTCGGGAAGCTCGACGAGCGGGGTCGGCGGACCCGGAAGCGGACGTCGCCCATGACGGTGGGCCGCGTGCGCCGGAACACGGGCTTGATCACCTGGTTGACCACCAGGCTCTCCAAGGCGATGAGCCCGACGAACAGCAGCGTGGCGCCGCCGTCACGGCGCACCGCGAGGCCGTGCACCAGGGCGATCGCCACCCACAGCATGCTGTGGTCGGCGGCCGTGGTGGCCAGGTGGAACACCCGTCCGAGGCCGTGGTCGCGCAGCGGCTCGAGGGCCCGATCGACCCGCGCGTCGAAGGCGGCGACCCGGTCGCGGGCACGGCCCGGCGGTCCGGCCGCTGCGTCGCCCGTCGCGTCGCCCCCTGGAGGGGTGACGGTCATGCCGCGGCGAGGCCTGCCAGCACCTGGGGGGCCTCGGCCGCGGCGCGAGAGGGGTCGCCCCCGAACGCCGGGCACCAGCGGCTGAACGAGCAGCTCGCGCACAGCGGGCCCACCCTCGGCCGGAAGTCGCCGGTGATGCAGGCCTTCTCCACCGCCTTGAACACGGCGGCGGTGCGGGTGGCGAGGAAGCGGACCGACTGCGCGGTGGGCACGGCGGTGAGCACCTCGCCCGAACGCAGGTACATGAGCCGCACGGCGGCCGGCCGCCGGCCGAGCACCTCCTCGCACAGGAAGGAGTAGAAGTGCACACCCCCCATCCGCGCCTGCTCGTTGCGCTCCGGCGGCGCCTTGCCGGTCTTGTAGTCGGTGACGACCAGCTCGCCCGCGTCGTCGAGCTCGAGGCGGTCGATGATGCCGCGCAGCGTGAGCGCCCCGAGATCGGCCTCGAGGCGCAGCTCGAGGCCGATCTCGCGCACCCGGGTCGGGTCCTCCATGGACAGGTACCGCTCGACGAGCGACCATGCGTCGGCGTGGAACGCGGCGCGGGCGTCGGCGTCGAGGCCGAGGAGGGTGAACTCCTCGTCGGCGTCGTACTCGGCGACCGCGAGCTCGAACGAACGGCGCGCGGCGGCCACGTCGCGCTCGCTGGCGGGCAGCGTGAACAGGAGCTCCAGCACGCGGTGCACGAACGAGCCCTTCGTGGTGTGCGCCGCCGGCGGCTCCGGCAGCCGCTCGATGCTGGCGAACCGGAACGCCAACGGGCACGCGGTGAACGACTCGACCCGGCTGGGCGACAGGCTGCTGGGCACGGGATAGGTCACGGTCGGAAGTGTAGGAAGGGGGTGCGCGGCCGCAGGCGGATGCTGCGCGGTCGCTACCCGCGGCCGCCGTCGCCCAGCTCGCGGTCGCGGCCGAGGATCAGGGCGGCGATCTCGGCGGGATGGGTCATCGGGCCGAAGTGGTCGAGGTCCTCGCGCTCGAGGTACGCGCCGTGGGGCAGTCGCCCCGCCACCTCGGCGGCGACCTGCGAGGGCTGCGTCGGCTCCACCCGGCCCGCCACCACCAGCGTGGGTGTGGCGATGTCGGGCAGCAGGTCCCACGTGGCGTGCCGGCCGCCGGTCTCGAACGTCTCCGCCTCGGTCTCCGGGCGGCAGCGGAGGTGGACCTGGCCGTCGGGGCCGGGTGCGAAGCCGTGGCGGACGTAGCCCTCGAGCGCCTCGTCGGTGAACGACGACAGCGGCGGGCGGCGGCGGAAGTGCTCGAGCGCGGCGTCGTGGCTCGGGAAGCTGGCGCGGCGGCGCCGGGCACCGGCGGCCAGTGGTGACTCCTCGCCGTCGGGGCGGATGCCGGACGGCGGGAACACGATCGGCTCGAACAGGACCAGGTGGCGGAACAGCGTCGGGTCGCGGTGCGCGGCCATGAGCAGGCAGGCGCCTCCCATGGAGTGCCCGAAGCCCACCAGCGGGCCCGGCAGGGCGCGGGCCACGGCGAGCGCGTCGTCGCCGTAGCGCTCCCAGTCGACGGGGCCGTCCGGGCGCGCGGTGGCACCGTGGCCCCGGTAGTCGAAGGCCACGGGGTGCAGGCGGGCGGCGACGCCCCGGGCGACGGCGTCGTAGCACCGCCCGTGGAAGCCGGTGGCGTGGCTGATCAGCAGCACCCGCGGGGCGGGCTCGCGGGTCGAGTCGGCCGTCCCACCCAGGTCGTGGACGGCCACGACCACCCCGTCGGTCGAGGCGACCGCGTCGGGGACGTGCGGTGGTGGAGCGGCCGTCACCCGCGCCGGCGGCGTCGGCGCCAGATGACGAACAGGCGGTCGAGGAGCACGCCGAGCGCCATCGCCACGAGCAGCGACCACCTCACCGTCGTGTCCCACGTGAAGACCCAGAGCTCGATCTCGGTGTCGTCGCCGTTCTGGAGGAAGAAGACCACCGCGAGGACGGCGACGACGACGAAGCCGATCAGCGCCGGGCTGATCGACCTCGTCCCGGCCTCGTCGCGGGTGCGATCGTCATGTCGGTTCACGCGGCCACCTTAGGCCGGTTCCCGGGGCAGGCCGAGGAGCCGCTCGCCGATGATGTTCCGCTGGACCTGGCTCGTGCCGCCGGCGATGCGCCCGCCGGGCGCACCCAGCATCCCGGTGGCGTCGCCCCCGTCGAGCGTGGCCGCCGGGCCGGCCAGGTCGCCGCGCAGCATGGCCACGTCGAACATCATCTCGGTGATGCCGAGCTTCATGAGCGAACCGGCGGTGGAGGCGTCGGGGCCCTGGCGCCGGGCCAGCGCCTGGTAGCTCGTGCCCGTGGCGATCAGGCCGGCCAGCCGCTGCCGCTCCGCCGGGGCGAGCTGCCGGCCCTCGGCCATCGCAGCCATCGCGGCGAGCCGCCGCTCCAGGGCGACGACGCTCGTGCCGATGTGGCCGCGCTCGCTCGTGAGCACGGCCATGCCCACCCCCCAGCCTCCGTGGAGCGGGCCGAGCAGGTGCTCCGCCGGGAGGCGCACCTCGGTGAAGAACACCTCGTCGAACTCCGCCGCGCCCGTCATCTGGCGCAGCGGCCTGACCTCGATGCCCGGCAGGTCCATCGGGCAGAGGAAGAACGAGATGCCGTCGTGCTTGCGCGTGCCCGCGCTGCCGGTGCGGGCCATGAGGATCCCCCAGTCGCTGGAGCGCCCTCCGCTGCACCACACCTTCTGGCCGTCCACCACGAACACGTCGCCGTCGCGCTCGGCGCGGGTGGCGAGCGAGGCGAGGTCGCTGCCGGCCCCCGGTTCGCTGAACAGCTGGCACCAGATCCGCTCGGCGCGCAGGGTGGCGGCGAGGTGCATGGTCTGCTGCGCGGGTGTGCCGAAGCGGAGGATGGCACCACCGGCGAGGACCAGGCCGACCATGTTGAGCACGGCCGGCACGCCGGCCGTCGCGCACTCCAGCAACCAGGCGCCGTGGTGCGCGGGGGTCAGCCCCCGACCGCCGTGCTCGACCGGCCAGTGGATGCCCGCGTAGCCGGCATCGTGGATCCGGCGCTGCCATGCCACCGCCGGCCCCAGCAGCTCCTCCGGGCAGATCGCCCCGTAGTCGGGCGGGGCCTCGGCGGCGTGCGCGCGCAGCCAGGCGCTGGCCTCCTCTCGGAACTCCTCGACGGCGATCACGCCGTGCTCAGGAGGGGGAGAGGTGCGGCAGGAACAGCGCCGTCTCCTCCGCCAGATCGGCGGGCGTGGCGTAGCCGGCGGCGTCGACCACCTCGCCCCAGTGGTCGCGGAGGCTCTCCGGCGTGAGCTGGGGGTCGGACCACCCGGCGGTCTCGCCGATGAAGACGTGCGCCACCCTGCCGCCCCCGACGGAGAACACCTGCCCGCTGACCGGGCAGTCGCCGTGGGCGAGGAACGCGACGAGGGGCGACACGAGCGCGGGGTCGAGCTTGTCGCCGAGCGCACCCATGATCGACTCGGTCATCCGCGTGAGGGCCAGCGGCGCGATGGCGTTGGCCTTGATGCCGTACCGCGCACCCTCGACGGCGAGCACGCGGGTCAGCCCGACCAGGCCCATCTTCGCCGCGCCGTAGTTGGTCTGGCCGAAGTTGCCGAACAGACCGGCCGCCGACGACGTGGAGACGATGCGGCCGTAGCCGCGCTCGCGCATGATCCGCCACGCGGGGCGGGTGACGTGGAACGCGCCCTTCAGGTGGACGTCGATCACCGGGTCGAGCAGGTCGGGCTCGAGGTTGTGGAAGGCCTTGTCGCGCAGGATGCCGGCGTTGTTGACCACGATGTCGACGGTGCCGAAGGCCTCCACCGCGGTGGCCACCACCGCCGCGCCGCCCTCCGGTGTGGCCACGCTGTTCGTGTCGGCCACGGCCTCGCCGCCGAGGGCCCGGATCTCGTCCACCACCCGCTCGGCGGCACCCTTGTCGCTGCCCGTGCCGTCGACGGCGCCGCCCAGGTCGTTGACGACGACGAGGGCGCCCCGCGAGGCGAGCAGCAGCGCGTGCTGGCGCCCGAGGCCGCCGCCGGCGCCGGTGATGACGGCGACCTTGCCGTCGAAGCCGATGTCGCTCATCTCGGGGAACGTAGCGGTGCCGTCGCCGGGGCTCCGAACCCGGACCCGATCACGCTCACCCCGACGTGCCGGTTCGCTGCCGCCGACGCGGGGCACACCCGAGCGGTCCGGGACGCGGGCACGGCGTGCCAGGAGGTGGACATGGGCAGGTTCGCAGGGCGGGGGACGGCCCGCAGGGTCGCTGACGTGGTCGGCGCGTCGGCCATCGCCGTGCTGCTGGTGCTGCTCGTGCACGCCGCCCGTGACGGCCTCGCTCGTGACGACGCCACGCGCCACGGCACGGCCGGTGCGGCCCCGGCGACCACCGTCGCGACCATCCGCCCGGCCGCCGAGGAGGTGGACGCCACCGGACCCTCGACCGCATCGCCCGGCGAGGCCGCAGGCGACGGGACGCCCGGCGACGGCGGTGGGTCCCGCCCGGTGGCCACGGACCCGTCGGCCGGTGCTGGGGCCCCCGACGCGCCACCGGTGCCGGCCACGTCCACGGCGCCACCCGCCGCCGACGCGGGGGCGGGGCAGGCCGCGGTGGCGGGCCCCGTCCCGCCCGACCCCGCGGTTCCCGCTGCCCCCGGTGCGCCGGTCCCGGCCGCGCCGAGCCGGTCGGGCGACCCGGTGCCGCCCGCGTGGGCGACGGAGCCGCCGCTCCCACCGCCGACGCCGGCGCCCACCGCCCCGCCGGCACCGGCCACCTCCCCGACGCCTCCACCGAGCGCGACGCCGCCGACCGTGTCGCCGCCGACCGTGTCGCCGCCGACGACGTCACCCCCGCCACCGAGCGCCGCCGCGCCCCCCACGTCGCCGCCCGCGTCGCCCCCGTCGACCGCGCCGCCTCCGTCGACCGCGCCGCCCACGCCGCCTCCGTCGACCGCGCCGCCCGCTCCGCCTCCTTCGACCGCGCCTCCCCCGCCGCCACCGACCACGATCGACGAGCCGCCGCCCACCACGGCCGGGGGCGACGGGGGACGGGGGAGCGGCAACAACGGCAACGGGTGGGGGCGCGGCGGGCGCGGCGCGGGGCTGCTCGACCCACTCCTGCCGGGATGAGCAGCTGCGGTCGGGGCGTCAGTCGTTGGCGTGCAGCTGGGTGTTGAGGCCGCCCCAGGACGCCGCCCGCGGCAGCGCCTCGACGGCGCCGCTGCGGCTGTTGCGCCGGAACAGCAGGCCGCTCGACCCGCTGAGCTGGCGGGCCTTCACCACGGCCGGCTCGCCGCCGCCACCGTCGTGGACCGCCACCAGGGTGCCGGCGGTGACGTAGAGGCCGGCCTCCACCACGCAGTCGTCGCCGAGGCTGATCCCGATGCCCGACTCCGCGCCGAGGAGGCACCTGCGCCCGATCGTGATCTGCTCGGTCCCCCCGCCGGAGAGCGTGCCCATGATCGACGCGCCGCCGCCGATGTCGGTGCCGTCGCCGACCACCACCCCCGCGGAGATCCGCCCCTCCACCATGGAGGTGCCGAGGGTGCCGGCGTTGAAGTTCACGAAGCCCTCGTGCATGACGGTGGTGCCGGCCGCCAGGTGGGCGCCCAGGCGCACGCGGTCCGCGTCGGCGATGCGCACGCCGGGGGGCACCACGTAGTCCGTCATCCGCGGGAACTTGTCGACCCCGTGCACGGTGAGCACGTCACCGGCCTGGCGGGCCCGCCAGCGCAGCTCGTCGAGCCGCTCCACCTGCACCGGCCCGGCGCTCGTCCAGGCCACGTTGGCGAGCACACCGAAGATGCCGTCGAGGGCCACCTCACGCGGCCGCACGTGCCGCGCGGAGAGGAGGTGCAGCCGGAGGTAGACGTCGGCGGCGGAGGTGGGCGCCACGTCGAGCTCGGCCACCTCCTCGACCACGCGCACGTGCACCCCCCGGCGGTCGTCGCTGCGCTCGCAGGCGGCCCAGTGGCGCTCCGGCTCCCCGGGGCGCTCGCCCAGCCCGAGCTCGCCGAACCACACGTCGAGGACGGTGCCGTCGGTGGAGATCGTGGCCACGCCGCGTCCCCATGCGGCGGTCACGAGCGGACCTCGTGGCGCAGGGTCGGGAACAGGATGACCTCCTTGATGGTGGTCACGCCCGCGAGCAGCATGACCACCCTGTCGATGCCGATGCCGAGCCCGCCCGTCGGCGGCATGCCGTACTCGAGGGCGCGCAGGTAGTCCTCGTCGACGCTGCCCCGTTCGGCGTCGCCGGCGTCCTTGGCCGCCTGCTCGTGCTCGAACCGCACCCGCTGCTCGACGGGGTCGTTGAGCTCGCTGTAGCCGTTGGCCAGCTCGCGGCCCCCGACGAAGAGCTCGAACCGCTCGGTGAGGTGCGCGTCGGTGCGGTCGGTCCTCGCGAGGGGGGAGATCTCGACGGGGTGGCCCGTCACGAACGTCGGGGCGACGAGGGTGTGCTCGGCGGTCGCCTCGAACAGCTCCTCGACCAGCTTGCCGGTCCCCCAGCGGTCCTGCACCTGCACGCCGTGGAGCTCCGCCAGGCGGCGCAGCGCGCCGACGTCCATCGACGGGTGCACCTCCTCACCGACGGCCTCCGACACCAGGTCGACCATCCTCGCCCGCCGCCACGGCTCGGCCAGGTCCACGGTCTGCACCGCGTCGCCCGGACCGTGCACCGTGACGACCGTCGAGCCGGTGGCGTCGCGTGCCGCCTGGGTGATCAGCGCCTCGGTGATCTCGATCATCTCGGTGTAGTCGGCGAAGGCCTGGTACAGCTCGAGCATCGTGAACTCCGGGTTGTGGCGCGGGCTGATGCCCTCGTTGCGGAAGATCCTGCCGATCTCGAAGACCCGCTCCATGCCGCCGACGATGAGCCGCTTCAGGTGCAGCTCGAGCGCGATGCGCAGGTACAGCTGCATGTCGAGCGCGTTGTGGTGCGTGACGAACGGCCGCGCCAGCGCACCACCCGCCTCCACGTGCAGGACCGGGGTCTCCACCTCGACGAAGCCGCGCTCGTGCAGGCCGCGGCGGATGCTCGCGATCGCCGCGTGGCGCACCGCGAACGCCCGGCGGGCCTCGTCGTTCACCACGAGGTCCGCGTACCGCTGCCGGAAGCGGGTGTCGGTGTCGGTGAGGCCGTGCCACTTGTCGGGCATCGGCCTGACCGCCTTGGCGAGCAGCTCGAACGCCGCCACCTTCACGCTCAGCTCACCGGTGCGCGTGGTCATGACGGTGCCGTGGACGCCCACCCAGTCGCCGAGGTCGAGGGCGCGGAACCGGGCGAACCCGTCGTCGCCGAGCACCGCCCTCGACACGAAGAGCTGCACCTCGCCGCTGCGGTCGCGCAGCGTCGCGAACACGAGCTTGCCCTGCTCGCGCAGCAGCATCACCCTGCCCGCCACGCTGACGGCGGCCTCCGTCTCCGTGCCGGGCGCCAGCTCGCCGTGGGCGGCACGCACCTGCGCCAGCTCGTGGGTGCGGTCGAAGCGGTAGGGGTAGGGCTCGACGCCCCGCTCGCGCAGCTCGTCGAGCTTCGCCAGGCGCTGCGCCTTCTCCGCGGCGAGGCGGCCGGTGCCGTCGGGGGTGCGCTGCGCCTCGTCCACGAACGGGCCACCGTAGTGGAGCGCCGCCCGACACGGCTCACGGGTTGCTACGGTCCAGCCGATGCGTGGCCGCCCCCGAGCCGCCGTGGCGCGCCCTGCCGCCGCCGCTGCCGTCGCCTGCCTGCTCCTCGTCGCGAGCGAGCCCAGCGGCGGGGTCGCCGCCCGGAGCCTCCGGCCCGCCGCCGAGATCGGCGTGCCGGCGCAGCCAGGGCAGCCGGCTCGGCGCCTCCCCCAGTCACCGGTCGACTCCATCTCGGTCACGCGCTCGGGCGCGATGCCGGCCGCGGTGGAGGTCGACCTGCACGTGCTGGGCGCCGCGCTCGGTGTCCCCAGCGCGAGCGGTCGGTCGTTCACGGTCGGCCTCCACCGCGTCCGCCGCGGTGCGGCGGTCGTCCAGCAGGCGAGCGGCTCGGGGCCCGGCGTGTGGCAGTTCCCGATGAGCGCGACCGCACTCCCCGTCGACGCCCTCGGCCGGGTGATGGGGCCGGCGGTGGCGGCCGCGGTCGCGCAGGGCGGCGTCGTCCTCAGCGCCACCAGCGCCGGGCTGCGCGGCGCGGTGGCCGGTGACGTGCTCGAGCTCGTGGCCGCCGACGGCACCGGCCGGCTCCTGCCGATCACCCTCGTCGCTCCCGACGGTGAGATCGGCGGCGCCGAGCTGGTCATGTCCCCCGAGCACGCCGACCTCCTCGGTGCACCGCTCGTCACCCGCGTGCTCTTCTTCGGGCAGTTCGACCGGGCCCGCCTCGAGGCGGAGCTCGCCGCGCGGGGCTACGCCGACGGCGCCGGCGGCGTCCGCATCTCCCGCTCGTGGGCCCCGCGCAGCCCCGACAGCGTGCTCGGATCGGTGCAGCTGAAGGTGCTCCTCGGCGAGTTCGCGTACCGGGTCAACGGCAACGGCACCATCACCGTCGACCAGCAGTGGGTGGGCGCCAACATCGTCCCGGTGTCGTTCCGGTCCATCCCGATCCGCTCGTCGTGCCACCGCACGATCGTCGACCCCGCGCAGGCCGCGCTCGACGAGGTGGCCGCTGCCGGCCTCGGCTGGGCGATCGACGTGCGCAACACCAACACCTACGGCGGGTGCTACAACCCGCGCTACGCGGTGGTGTCGGGCAGCATCGGCTCGCTCAGCCGGCACGCATGGGGTGCGGCGCTCGACATGAACACCGACACCAACGGCCAGGGCCGGGTGCCGCGGATGAACTGCGACGTGGTGCGCATCTTCCGCAAGCACGGCTTCGCGTGGGGCGGCAACTTCGCCACGCCCGACGGCATGCACTTCGAGTACGTGGGGGAGCGGCGCGACACCCTGGCGTTCCCGTCCGCGCACTGCCCCAACCTCGTCACCGGCGTCGCATCCGCCGGGGGCTCGCCGCTCGAGGGCGACGTGATGTTCGCCCCGGTCGGTGGCGAGCCGGTGGTCGGGGCCCACGGGTAGCCTCGCTCCGCGTGGCGACTCGTTTCGTGATCATCGGCGGCGGCCCCGCCGGCAACACCGCGGCCACGCACGCGGCCCGCCTCGGCGCCGACGTGACGCTCGTCGAGCGCGACGTGATCGGGGGCGCCGCCCACCTCTGGGACTGCATCCCCTCGAAGACGATGATCGCCACCGGCGGGGCCATCGCCTTCACGCGGCGGCTGCAGGGGATGGGCCTCGGGGAGCACACCGCGGAGGTCGACGTCGGAGCGCTCACGGAGCGGGTGCAGGGCATCAAGTCGCGCCTGCAGCGCGGCACCACCGACCTGCTCACGAGCCAGGGGGTCGAGCTCGTGCACGGCTCGGCGCGGCTGCTGTCGCCCCACGACGTGGAGATCACCTCGGTCGCCGCCGACGGCTCGCCCACCCAGCGGATGGTCCGTGCCGATGCCGTGCTCGTGGCCACGGGGTCGCGGCCGCGCATCCCCGAGTGGTGCCACCCCGACGGCGAGCGCGTGCTCACCACCCGCGACTGCTACCCGCCGAAGGTCTTCCCGGACAGCGTCACCGTCGTGGGCTCGGGCGTCACCGGCGTGGAGTTCGTGCACATGTTCGCGTCGTTCGGGTCGCAGGTCACGCTGGTGGTCAGCCGCCAGCAGGTGCTGCCCAGCAAGGACCCCGAGGTGGCCGCCGTGCTGGAGGAGGACTTCCTGCGCAGGGGTGTGCGGTTGCTGAAGGGCGCGCGCGCCATCTCCATCGAGCGGGTGGTCGGCACCGACGGCGCCGACCAGGTGGTGGTCAGCTGCGACGACGGCAGGGTGGTGCGCAGCTCGCACGCCGTGCTCGCCATCGGCTCGGTGCCCAACACCGACGGCCTCGGTCTCGAGGAGGCCGGCGTCGAGACCGACCAGGGCGGCTACGTGATCATCAACCGGCACTGCCAGAGCAACGTGCCCCACATCTACGCCGCCGGTGACATGAGCGGCAAGCTCCCGCTCTCCAGCGTGGCCAGCATGCAGGGCCGCAAGGTGGCCGAGCACGTGATGGGGCTGCAGAAGGTGGCCCATCGTCACCTCGACTACGACAAGGCGGCGAGCGCCATCTTCACCGAGCCGGAGATCGCCGACGTCGGGCTCGCGGAGGCCGATGCCTTCGCGGTCGGGCGCAAGATCCGGGTCACCAAGGTGCCCTTCAGCTCCACGCCGAAGGCGCTCATCAACAACGACGCCCGTGGCTTCGTGAAGATCATCTCCGATCCCGCCACCGGCGTCGTCCTCGGCGGCTCGATCGTCGGCCGCCACGCGGCCGAGCTCATCAGCGTGATCGCCCTGGCCGTCACGGCCAACCTGAAGGTCACCGACATCGTCGAGAGCCTGCTCGTGCACCCCGCGCTGAGCGAGGCCCTCGCGGAGGCCGCGGAGTGACGGGCACCCGCTGATGGAACCCTCCGCCCCTGCGGCCGCGGCGGTGCCGGCGGGGCTGGAGCTGGCGTCGTTCGGCCGGCGGATCGGCGGGGCGCTCGTCGACCAGGTGCTCGTCCTCGCGCCCGTGGTCATCGTCGCCTTCGGGGTCGGGTGGCGCCCCGGCGACGAGATCGACACGGCGGCGCTGCTGTGGGCGGAGGCGGCGACGGCGGTGATCGCCTTCGCCTACGAGACGCTGATGGTGGGGCGCTGGGGGCGCACGGTCGGCAAGTTCGCCGCCGGCACGCGCGTGGTCGACGCCACCGACGGAGGTCGCCTCGGCTGGTACGCGGCGGCGCAGCGGGCCGTCGTGCCCCTCGTCGCCGGTGCCGTGCCGGGGCTCGGGCTGCTGCTCGCGTCGTTCGTCTACGGCCGGGCGTTCTTCGACCCGCTGCGGCGCGGCATCCACGACCGGGCCGCGGGCAGCCTGGTCGTCGGCGTCAGCTGATCACGACGACCACGTCGCCCGCGCCGACGGTGTCGCCCGGCGCCACCTTGACCTCCTGCACCGTCCCGGCCTTGCCCGCCGTGATCTGGTTCTCCATCTTCATGGCCTCGAGCACCACCACCGCCTGGCCGGCCTCCACCTCCTGGCCGACCTCGACGAGCACCTTGACGATGGTGCCCTGCATCGGCACCTCGACGGCGCCGGACCCACCGCCGGCGCCACCGCCCGCGGCCTGCGAGCTGCGCGCCGGTCGCTTCGCGGCTGCCCCGGCGCCGGCCGCGCCGGCCACGGCCACCACCGGCGTGTCGGGCACCCACATCGACACGTCGAAGCGCTTCCCGTTCACCTCCACCGTGGTGCGCCGCTGCACGCGCTGCTCACCGTCGGCGTCGGCGGCGGGCGCCGGGGAGGAGTCCACGCCGCTCAGGTCGAGGCGCTCCTCCACCCACTTCGTCGAGTGCTCCATGGCCTGGAAGTCCGGGTGGCGGAGGATCGCCAGATCGGCAGGGATGGTGGTGGCCACCCCCTCCACCACCAGCTCCTCCAGCGCGCGGATCGTGCGGGCGATGGCCGTCGGGCGGTCCTTGCCCCACACGACGAGCTTGCCGACGAGGTTGTCGTAGTACTGGCTGACGGTGTCGCCGCTCTCGTAGCCGGCGTCGAAGCGGACGCCGAAGCCGTCGGGCGGGACCAACTTGGTGATCGTGCCGGGGGAGGGGAGGAACTTGCCACCGGCGGGGTTCTCGGCGTTGATGCGCACCTCGATGCCGTGTCCCCGCCGCTGTGCGGCGACCTCCTCCTGCGTCATCGGCAGCGGCTCGCCGCTGGCCACGCGGATCTGCCACTCCACGAGGTCGATCCCGGTGATCACCTCCGTGACCGGATGCTCGACCTGGAGCCGCGTGTTCATCTCCAGGAAGAAGAACTCGCCGTCCTGGTAGATGAACTCGACCGTGCCGGCGTTGTGGTAGCCGACCGCCTTCGCGGCCTTGATGGCCGCCTCACCCATCGCGTCCTCGACACCGGGCGCCATGCCCACCGACGGCGCCTCCTCGATCAGCTTCTGGTGGCGGCGTTGCGCGGAGCAGTCCCGGGTGCTCACCCAGACGACGTTGCCGTGGTGGTCGCCGACGATCTGCACCTCCACGTGGCGGGGCCACGTGAGGTACCGCTCGATGTAGATCTCGTCCCGACCGAAGAACGCCTTGGACTCGCGCTTCGCGCTGTCCATCGCCTCCTGCACCTCGTCGGCGCTGCGGACGACCTTCATGCCCCGGCCGCCGCCGCCGAACGCGGCCTTGATGGCGAGCGGCCAGCCGTGCTCCTCACCGAACGCACGGATCTCGTCGGCGGACGTGACGAACTCCGTCGTCCCGGGCACGATGGGCGCGCCGCCGCGCAGCGCCGCCTTGCGGCTGCTCACCTTGTCGCCCATCTCGTCGATCGCTTCGGGTGGCGGGCCGATGAAGGCCACGCCGCGGCTGGTGATCGCCCGGGCGAAGTCGGCGTTCTCGCTGAAGAACCCGTAGCCGGGGTGCACCCCGTCGGCGCCGCTGCGCTCGATCGCGTGGAGGATCGCGTCGGTGTTGAGGTAGCTCTCGGCGGCCGTCTGCCCGCCCAGCGCGTAGGCCTCGTCGGCGAGCCGGACGTGCAGCGCGTCGCGGTCGAGCTCGCTGTAGACCGCCACGGTGGGGATGCCCAGCTCGCGGGCGGCACGGATGACCCGCACGGCGATCTCCCCACGGTTGGCGATCAGGATCTTGTCCAGCACGAGCGGCAATACTTGCCGAATGGACGCGGCGGGCGCCACACCGCAGCCTGCGGGCGCCGCGGCCCGCTGGCACGTGCGCGTGGTGGACGAGACCGGGAGCACCAACGCCGACCTCCTCGCCGCCGCCGCGGCCGGCGCGCCCGACCGGTCGGTGCTGGTGGCGAGGCACCAGACGGGCGGGCGGGGCCGCCTCGACCGGAGGTGGGACGCACCACCGGGGCGGAACCTCCTCGTGTCGATCCTGTTCCGCCTGCCCGGCGAGCTCCAGCGCAGCGTCCAGCGGGTGGCCCTGGCCACGGCCGCGGCAGCCCGCGAGGTGGCGGGCGTGGACGCCGTGCTGAAGTGGCCGAACGACGTGCTCGTGGGCGACGCGAAGCTCGCCGGCGTCCTCGCGCAGGCGGGGTCCCGGGCGGGGTCGCGCCTCGACCACGTGGTCGTCGGTGTCGGCGTCAACGTCGGGTGGTGCCCGCCCGGCGCAGCCCGCCTGGGTGACGGCATCGACCCGCTCGACGTGCTCGACCGCCTGCTGGCGGCGCTCGACGAGCTCCCGGGCGACGTCCACGACCCCTACCGCGCCGCGCTCTCCACGCTCGGGCGGCGGGTGCGCGTGGAGCTCGAGGGCGCGGAGGTGCTGGGCACCGCGCTCGACGTCGACCCGCACGGCCGGCTCGTCGTCCGCGACGACGCCGCCGTGTTGCACGTGGTGGACGCCGGCGACGTCGTCCACCTCCGCCCGGCCGGGTGACCACCCCCGCCGGAGGCCGTTCGGTACCCTCGGCGGTCGTGCATCCCCACGCGGGGCCACCCGCCGATCCCCACCAGGCCGCTGCGTGGCCGCGCCGGCCGCGCCGAGCCGGGCTCGCGCTGGCGATCGTGCTGGTGTTCGCGGTGGCCGGCGTGATCGGCACGTTCGTCACCACGCGCGCCGCGATCGAGCGCGTGGAGCGGGTGCCCGGCGTGGCCGACGCGCTGAGCGGGCCGAGCGGCAGCGTGGAGAACTTCCTCCTCGTCGGGTCCGACACCCGCGCCGGGGCCGATCCCGACGCTCCCGACTTCGGCGGCATCGGCACCGAGGACGACGTCTCCGGCACCCGCAGCGACACGATCATGCTGCTCCGCCGCGACACCGCCACCGGTGAGGCCGCGCTGCTGTCCATCCCCCGCGACCTCTGGGTGGCCATCCCCGGCCACGGCTCGGATCGCGTGAACAGCGCCTACCGGCACGGGCCCGAGGTGCTGGTGCGCACCGTCCAGGAGTCGCTCGGGCTGCCGGTCCACCACTACGTGGAGATCGACTTCGTCGGCTTCAAGCGCCTCGTCGACGCCATCGGTGGCGTCGAGCTCTGCTTCTGGTTCCCCGTGCGCGACGTGCACACCGGCCTCTACGTCCCCGAGGGAGGCTGCTACGTGGTCGACGGCGTGACGGCGTTGGCCTACGCGCGGAGCCGCTACTTCGAGCAGTGGATCGACGACGAGTGGGTGGTCGACGGCAGCGCCGACCTCGGCCGCATGAAGCGCCAGCAGGACTTCGTGAACCGGGCGCTGGCCGGCGCCCTCGCAGAGGTGCGGGCCAACCCCTTCCGGGCGGGCGACATGTTCGACGCCGGCAGCACGGCCGTGCGCATCGACGACGAGCTCGACCTCCTCGACGCTGCGGCCTCGCTGCGCGCCGCCGTCGACGGCGGCCTCGACACCTGGTCGTTGCCGGTGCGCGGCGACACCATCGACGGCAAGTCGGTGCTGCAGCTCGCCGGCGGCGCGTCGGAGGTGCTGGCGTGGTTCGCTGGCGAGGGGCCGCGCCCTCCCGGCCCGACGTGAGCGCCACCGGCCATACTGTGCGGGCGATGAAGGCTCTGATCCTGGCCGGTGGCGCCGGCACGCGGCTCCGTCCGATCACCCACACCAGCGCGAAGCAGCTGGTGCCGGTGGCGAACAAGCCGATCCTCTTCTACGGCATCGAGGCGATGGTCGCTGCGGGCATCACCGAGATCGGCGTCATCGTCGGCGACACCCGGGCCGAGGTGATGGGCGCCCTGGGCGACGGCTCCGCGTGGGGTGCGGCCATCACCTACATCCCCCAGGACGCGCCCCTCGGCCTCGCGCACTGCGTGCTCATCGCCGGCGACTTCCTGGGCGACGACGACTTCGTCATGTACCTCGGCGACAACCTCCTGGAGCAGGACCTCGCCGCGTTCGTGGAGGCCTTCGAGGCGGCGCGCGACGAGCAGGACCCGCCGGTGGCGCAGATCCTGCTGAAGCAGGTCCCCGACCCGCACCGGTTCGGCATCGCCGAGCTCGACGCGGCGGGCCACGTGGTGCGGCTGGTGGAGAAGCCGGCCGACCCGCCGAGCGACCTCGCCCTGGTGGGCGTGTACCTCTTCGACCGCACCATCCACGACGCCGTGCGGGCCATCGAGCCTTCGGCCAGGGGCGAGCTGGAGATCACCGACGCCATCCAGTGGCTGGTCGACAAGGGCCTCCGCGTCCGCCAGGAGGTGCTGAGCGGGTGGTGGATCGACACCGGGAAGCTGACGCCGCTGCTCGAGGCCAACCGGTTGCTGCTCGAGCGGATCGAGCCCCGTCTCGACGGCGAGGTGGACGAGGCCTCGGTGGTCGACGGCCGCGTGGTCGTGGAGGCCGGCGCCCGGATCGTCGCTTCCACCCTGCGGGGGCCGCTGGCCATCGGCGCCGGCACGGTGGTCGAGCACAGCTTCATCGGCCCGTTCACGGCGATCGGGGCGGGGTGCACGGTGCGCAGGAGCGAGGTGGAGCACTCGGTCGTGATGGAGGGCAGCAGCATCGTCGAGATCCAACGCCTGGAGGACAGCCTGATCGGCCGCGAAGCGGAGGTGTCGCGGTCGCAGGCGCGTCCGCGTGCCCTGCGGCTCATGGTGGGCGACCACTGCCGGATCGACGTGGAGTAGGCCACGCGCATGGCCGAGATCCACGAGAGCGACGTCATCGCGGGAGTGTTCGTCGTCCACCCGTCCGTCCACGGCGACCACCGCGGCCGTTTCGTCGAGACCTACCGGCGGAGCTGGTTCCCCGGCGGCCGAGAGATGGTCCAGTCGAACCGGGCCGACCGGCAGCGCGGCGCCCTGGTGGGGTTGCACTACCACCTCCACCAGGCCGACTACTGGTACGTGCCGTTCGGCACCGCACGGGTCGTGCTCCACGACCTGCGCGAGGGAGGTCCCACCGACGGGGCGACGTTGCAGCTCGACCTGAGCGGCGACGACCACACCGGCGTCTTCATCCCGCCCGGCGTGGCCCACGGCTTCGCAGCGCTCACCGACATGGTCATCACCTACCTGGTGGACGGCTACTACAACCCCGCCGACGAGCTCGGCGTCGCGTGGGACGACCCGGAGGTGGCCGCCGACTGGGGCGTGGCCGACCCCGTGCTGTCCGAGCGCGACCGCACGAACCCTCGCCGCGCCGACCTGCCGCCCGGCCGGCGCCCCTACTGGCCGATGCGCACCTGACGCACCGGAGGACCGCACCATGAGGATCTTCGTGACCGGCGGCGCCGGCTTCATCGGATCGAACTTCGTCCGCCACCTGGTGGCCGACACCGACGACGAGGTCACCGTCTACGACGCGCTCACGTACGCCGGCAACCTCGAGAACATCCGCGACGTGCTCGACGACCGGCGGTGCCGGTTCGTCCACGCCGACATCTGCGACGTCGACGACGTCGCCCGCGCCATGGACGGCCACGACGCCGTCGTGCACTTCGCCGCGGAGACCCATGTCGACCGGTCGATCCGCAGCGGGCACTCCTTCGTCCTGACGAACTGCCTCGGCACCAACGTGCTCTGCGACGTCGCCCGCCAGGTGGGCGTCGACCGGTTCGTCCACATCTCCACCGACGAGGTGTACGGCTCGATCGAGGACGGCTCGTTCGGCGAGGACGACCGGCTCGGGCCGCGCTCGCCGTACAGCGCGGCCAAGGCCGGCAGCGACCTCATCGCGCTCAGCTACCTGACCACCCACGGCCTGCCGGTGATCGTCACCCGCTGCAGCAACAACTACGGGCCCTACCAGTTCCCGGAGAAGGTCATCCCGCTGTTCACCACCAACCTCCTCGACGGCCTCAAGGTGCCGCTGTACGGCGACGGGGGCAACGTGCGCGACTGGATCCACGTGCACGACCACAACACGGCCGTCGACCTCCTCCTGCGGGAGGGGCAGGTGGGCGAGATCTACAACATCGGCGCCGGCAACGAGATCACCAACCGCGAGCTCACCTACCGCCTGCTCGAGCTGACGGGGCGCGACGAGAGCTACATCCAGCCCGTCGCCGACCGCCTCGGCCACGACCGCCGGTACTCGATCACGCACGACAAGCTGAGCGCCCTCGGCTGGAGGTGCGCGCACGACCTCGACGGTGGGCTGGCCGAGACGGTGCAGTGGTACCGCGACCACCGCGACTGGTGGGAGCCGCTGAAGGCACGCGCCGCGCTGTGAGGGTGCGGCTGTGAGGGTGCTCGTCACAGGTGCGGGCGGCCAGCTCGGCTCCGACGTCGTCGCCGCGTGCCGGGCCGCGGGCGACGAGGTGCTCGACCTCGACCGCGCCCGCTGCGACGTGACCGACCGCGACCAGGTGTTCGGGCCGATCACCTGGTTCCGCCCGGACGCCGTGGTCCACTGCGCCGCCTGGACGGCGGTGGATGCCTGCGAGGGCGACCCCGAGCGGGCCTTCGCCACCAACGCCCTCGCCGTCCGCCTGGTGGCCGAGGCGGCGCACCGCGCGGGCGCGCACCTGGTGCACGTGAGCACCGACTACGTGTTCGACGGCACCCTCGACCGGCCGTACCACGAGTGGGACGCGCCGAGCCCGACGAGCACGTACGGCGCGTCGAAGCTGGCGGGCGAGCGCGAGGCGACGGCGCTCGGCGCCGACGCCGCCGTCGTGCGCACCTCGTGGGTGTGCGGCGAGCACGGCAGCAACATGGTCCGCACGGTGCTCCGCCTCGTCGACCAGCACCCCACGCTCGCGTTCGTCGACGACCAGGTGGGCCACCCCACCTTCACCGCCGACCTCGCGCCGATGCTGCGCCGCGTCGCCCTCGACCGGCGCAGCGGCGTGATCCACCTCACCAACGCCGGCGCGGTGAGCTGGTACGAGTTCGTGCGGACGATCGTCGAGCTCCTCGGCCGCGACCCCGACATGGTCCGCCCGATCGGCACCGCCGACCTCGACCCGCCGCGTCCCGCGCCGCGCCCGGCGAACAGCGTGCTCGAGAACCGGGTCGCCCGCCTCACGGGCCTCCCCGAGATGCGCCACTTCCGCGAGCCCCTCGCCGAGCTCCTCGCCCGCCTCCGCTGACCCCCACCACCCACCGTTTGAAGGATCCGCGACGACAGGTGTCGGCGGATCCTTCAAACGCTCAGTCGGCGGACGTGAGGCCGAGGAGGGGGAGCGCCGGCCCGAGGCCGTGGATCTCGACGTCGTCGGCGCGCAGGGTGGCCTGCCAGTGCTCGCGCGTCATCTCGAAGCGGCGGGACACGGCCATGGCGCCCCTGCGGACCTTGCGCTCGGCGCCCACCTCGGCGTAGCCGAGCTTGCGCGTGACCCCGAGCGACGGGAGGTTGTCGGCGAACGCGGCGGTGGTGGCGAGCTCGGCACCGAGGCCGGCGAAGCCGAGCTGGAGCGTGGCCCGGCGCAGCTCCGTGCCGAGCCCCCGCCCCTGGTGCGCGCGCCCGAGCCAGGAGCCCGACTCGAACATGCGCAGCACCGGGAAGTCGGTGGCGTCGAGGCTGGTGGTGCCGACCACCTCGCCGTCGACGAGCGCGGCGAGGGCGAGGTGGAACCGCTGCGGCGAGGTCTCCGCCCGGCACCGCCAGTACCACTGCACCGTGTTGCGCAGCTGCTGCGGCGGCTCGACGTCGGTCCACGGCAGTGCGAACGGCATGGAACCCGGGTCGTGGATGCCGCGCGCTGCGAGGAGGGCGAGCTCGGTGGCGAGCGCGTCGTCGACGTAACGGAGCTCGAGGCGCGGCGTGACGACGTGCAGGTCGAACAGCGGCCACACGGGGTGCGTCACGGGCACAGCCTGCCGCGCCCGAGCGGCCGGGGCAGGGACGATTTCGGCGGGCGGCGTCAGTACGCCGAGGCGACGGCCCGGGCGGCCCGCTGCTCCGCCGCCATCTCGGCGATCTGGTCGATCTCCTCCGAGGCGAACCCGGCCATCTCGCGGAACGTGCGCGCCAGGCGGATCGCCGCCTCGCGGCTCTCGCCGCGCATGCCCCGGAAGTTGAACAGCCCGTCGACGGTGCGCTGGAACTCGAGGGCCCGTCGCTGGCGCTCCGGATCGCCCTTGGTGACCTCGCGCAGCCAGGTGCTGCCCATCTTCACGTGGGTGACCTCGTCGGCGAGCATCCAGTCCTCGGCGAACCACAGCACCGGGTCGTCCATCGCCGCGGCGAAGTCGCGCATCGTCGTGAACACGTCGATGGCCAAGCCCTCGAGCGCGCGGTTCACGCCGGCGAGCCGGAACACCGGGTCCGGGTGGCACGCAGCCTCGAACAGCGTGACCGCCTCGCTGTACTCGCCGATGTCGGTGCCCATGTGCTCACCGAGGCGGATGCTGATCTCCACGTGGCGCGCCTCGTCCCAGCACTGTCGGGCCATGTCGAGCTTCATCGCGAACGGCACCTCGTCGGTGGTGTAGTCGAACGCCGTCCGCCCCGCGCCCTCGAGCGCCTGGATCTCGCCCACGAAGATGCCGTGCATCTGACGACGAGCGTGGTCGGGCGCGTGCGCCATCGCAGGGTCCATCCGGCGGTCCTCGCCGGCGTCGTTCGGTCGCTCGTCGGCGAAGCGCTCCGCGGTGGTGATCCGGTGGAACCGCCCGTCGCGGGCGAGGGCGCTCGGCGGCAGCTGGGTGCGCATGTGAACAGGGTACTCGGGCCCCGGCGGCCACAATGGAGGCGTGCGCGTCGCCTACACCCTGGAGCAGTGTTGGCACGACGTCCCCGGCGGCACCGCCGTCGCCGCGCTCCGCGTGGCGGAGGCGATGGAGGCGCACGACGACGTCCGGCTCATCGGCGTGGCCGGGCGGCATCCGCACCTCCCCGCCGACCCCTGGCTGCCGTCGATCCCGGTGGCGCACCTCCCGATCGCCGCGCCGTGGCTCTACCAGACGTGGTTGCGCCTCGGCTGGCCGAAGGTGGAGCGGGCCGCCGGCCGCGTCGACGTGGCCCACGCCACCGGGCTCATCCCCTGCCCCACCGACGCGCCGCTGGTCGTCACCCTCCACGACGTGGCCTTCCTGCACGAGCCGAAGCACTTCTCCCGCCACGGCGTGCGCACCTTCGTCGCCAGCCTCGAGCAGATCAAGCGGCGCGCGGACGTGGTGCTGTGCAGCAGCCAGGCCACGCTCGACGACGTCGCCTTCGCCGGCGTCGACGCCGACAGGTTGCGCCTCGTGCCCCTCGGCGTCGACGTGGAACCGGCGGGCGAGCACCAGGTGGACCGGGTGCGCGCCCGCTACGCGCTGCCGGAGCGCTACGTGCTGTTCGTCGGCACGCTCGAGCCGCGCAAGAACCTCCGCGGCCTCGCATCCGCGATGGAGCTCCTCGACGATCCCGTCCCGCTCGTCGTCGCCGGCGCGGACGGCTGGGGCGAGCTCGACATCGCCCCCGGCGCCGACATCCGCTTCCTCGGCTTCGTGCCGATCGACGACCTGTACCCGCTCTACGCGGGCGCCGACGTGTTCTGCTACCCGAGCGAGCGCGAGGGGTACGGCCTGCCGGTGCTCGAGGCGATGACGCAGGCCGTCCCGGTGGTGACGAGCGTGGGGACGGCCACCGAGGAGACGGCGGGCAGCGCCGCCGTGCTCGTGAAGCCGCAGGATCCCTCCGACATCGCCCGCGGCATCGAAGAGGCGCGCTCGCGGCGGGCCGAGCTGGCCGCCAAGGGCCTCGCCCGCGCGAAGAAGCGCAGCTGGGCCGACACCGCGGCGGCCACGGCAGCGGTCTACCGCGAGCTGTCACGATGACCGACGCCGCCCCCCTGCCCCGCGTGGGCGTGAACCTCATGTGGTGCATCCCCGGCGCCGTGGGCGGCTCCGAGCAGTACCTCGTCCGCCAGCACGCCGGGGCCCTCGAGGCGCGGGCGGACCTCGCACCGACGCTGTGGACCACCGCCTCGTTCGCGCACGTGCACGGCGAGCGCCTCGGCGGGGCCCGCTTCGAGATCGCCCCCGTCGACGGCCACGCGCGGTGGCGACGGGTCCTCGCCGAGCAGACGTGGCTGCACCGGGCCGGGGCGCGCGCCGGCGTCGAGCTGGTGCACCACGGCGGCGGCACGGCGCCGGCCCGCGCCCGCCGGCCGTACCTGCTCACCCTCCACGACCTCCAGTACCTCACCTTCCCCGGCCACTTCAGCCGGCTGAAGCGCACCTCCCTCGCGGCGGCGATCCCACCTTCGGTGCGTCGTGCCGCGCTCGTCACCGTCCCGAGCGAGTACGTGCGCGGCACCGTGGTGGAGCGCCTCTCGGCGCCGCCGGAGCGGGTGATGGTGGTGCCGCACGGCTACGAGCCGGAGCTGCTGTCCGAGCGCACGCCCGAGAGCGAGCTGCGCCGGCGGTTCGGCCTCGGCGACGGGCCGGTGCTCGTGTACCCGGCGATGACGGCGCCGCACAAGAACCACACCTTCCTCGTCGACCTGATGGACAGGGTCTGGCTCGAGGAGGACCTCCGCCTCGTCCTCGTCGGCGGGGAGGGCGCCGCCGCCGACGAGGTCGCTGCCGCGGTGGCCGCGGCCGAGCGGCGCCGGCCCGGCAGGATCGTCCACGCCGGCCGGGTCAGCGACGCCGACCGCAACGGGCTGCTGGCGATGGCCGCGTCGCTCGTGTTCCCGAGCCGCTACGAGGGCTTCGGCGCTCCCGTGATCGAGGCGATGGCCCTCGGGGCACCCGTGCTGTGCAGCGACGCCACGTGCCTGCCGGAGGTGGCCGGCGACGCCGCCGTCGTCGCGCCGCTGCGTGCCGACGCCTGGGAGGCAGGCCTCGCGGAGGTGCGCCGCCGGAGGACCGAGCTCGTCCGCCGCGGCGCCGAGCGGGTGGCGGCGTTCACCAACCGCCGCTCGGGCGAGGCGTTGCTCGACGCGTACGCGAGGGCGGTGCGCAGGTGACGGAGCGACCGCTGCGGCTCGTGGTGCTGTGCCCGCACTTCGCGCCCGACACGGCGCCGACGGGCGACGTGATCACGCGCATCGTCCACGAGCTCGCCGCCCGGGGGCACGAGCTGCACGTGGTGACCGCGCTGCCGTGGTACCGCGAGCACCGGATCGAGCCGGGCTGGGAGGGCAGGGCGGTCCGCCGGGAGCGCACGCCCTGGGGATCGGTCACACGGGTCCACCCCTTCCCCGGCTCCGACAAGCGCAACCTCGTCCGCCGCGCCGCGGGCTTCGCCGGCTTCTCCGTGCTCGCCACGCTCGTCGCCGCCGCGGGGCGGCTGCCGAGGGGAGCGACCGGCCGGCGGCGAGGCGTGGACGCCGTGGTCGCCATGTCGCCGCCGCTCACGATGGCGGCCAGCGGGTGGATCACCTCGCTCCTGCGCCGCGGGTCCCTGGTGTTCAACGTCCAGGACGTGTTCCCCGACGCGGCGGTGCGCACCGGGGCCATCCGCAACCGCACGGTCATCCGGGCCGCCGCCCTGCTCGAGCGGTGGAGCTACCGCCGGGCGGCCGCCGTCACCGTGCTGAGCGACGACCTCCGCGAGAACGTGGCGGCGAAGCTGCCGTCCCGGTCCCGGGGCCGGGTGGTGGTGATCCCGAACTTCGTCGACACGGCGCTGATCTCACCGGGCGACCGGCTCACGCCCCTGCGGCGCGAGCTCGGTCTCGGCGAGGGACCGGTCGTGCTCTACGCGGGCAACGTCGGGTTCTCGCAGTCGCTCGAGCTCGTCGTCGCC
>VFQR01001000.1_pt1 | contig 26078 bp, 28 predicted proteins | sample 3512321 | NCBI WGS metagenome assembly VFQR01 (sample SAMN10412374, study PRJNA504923) | tailings metagenome | isolation source: Relicate 3 Philex TSF1 revegetated site | place: Philippines: Tuba, Benguet | collected 2017-08-29 | reverse complement strand
ATTCCGAACGCGCCGGGATTTTCGACATCGGGCTGGAAGGCAAGATGCTGATGGCGGCGATGGCCTCGGCCTCGGTCGCGTTTCTGACGGGGTCGGTCTGGGCGGGGTTGCTGGCCGGGATGGGCGCATCGCTGGTTCTGGCAGGGATTCACGGGCTGGCGTCGATCACCTTTCGCGGCAATCAGTTGATTTCCGGCGTGGCGCTGAACTTTGTGGCGTCGGGTGTGACGGTGCTGATCGCGCAGCGCCTGTTCGGGCAGGGCGGGCGCACCCCGGCGCTGACGGGGGATGCGCGTTTCTCGTCGATCACCCTGCCCTTCGCCGAGGAATTGCGCGGCGTGCCGGTCCTGGGGCCTTTGTATTACGAGGTGATCTCGGGCCATCCGCTGCTGGTCTATGTGGCGCTGCTGACCGTGCCGGTGACGTGGTGGGTGCTGTTTCGCACGCGGTTCGGGCTGCGGCTGCGCGCGGTGGGGGAAAACCCTGCGGCGGTGGACACAGCCGGGATTTCGGTGGTGGGCCTGCGCTTTGCCGCCGTGGCGATCACCGGCATCCTGTGCGGGCTGGCAGGGGCCTATATGGCGACCGCCTTGCAGGCCGGCTTCGGGCGCGAAATGACGGCGGGGCGCGGCTATATCGCGCTGGCGGCGCTGATATTCGCCAAATGGCGGCCGGTGGCGGCGCTGTGGGCTTGCCTTTTGTTCGGGTTCTTTCAGGCGCTGGCCTTGCGGCCGGACGTGGTAGAGGCGGTGGTGCAGGTCAAGGTGCCGGTGCCCTTCCTGGATGCGTTGCCCTATGTGCTGACGGTGCTGGTGCTGGCGGGCTTTGTCGGCAAAGCCATTCCGCCGCGCGCGGGGGGGGAGCCTTATGTCAAGGAACGCTGAGGAACTTGCCGCGCTGGTGCGCGCCCGCGCGGGCGCGGCACCGGTGCGGATCGGGCTGATCCTCGGGTCGGGGCTGGGGCATCTGGCGGGCGCGGTGGATGGCGTGGCGATCCCTTACGCTGACCTGCCGGGATTTCCCCATGCGGGCGTGTCGGGGCATAATCCCAACCTTGTGATCGGCGATCTGGAAGGGGTGCGCGTGGCGGTGTTCGGCGCGCGCGAGCATTATTATGAAAAGGGAAATCCGGCGGCGATGCGGCCTGCACTGGAACTGTTGCAGGCGCTGGGGGCGGACCGGCTGATCGCCACCAATGCGGCGGGCAGCCTTCGGGCGGATATCCGGCCCGGCGATCTGATGCTGCTGTCGGATCACATCAATTTCTCAGGTCTCAACCCGCTGATCGGCGAGGCCACCGATGCGCGCTTTGTGCCGATGGGCGATGCCCATGACCCGGAGATGCGCGCGGCGTTGAGGGCGAGCGCCGAGGCGGAAGGCGTGGCGCTGCCGGAAGGGGTTTATGCCTGGTATTCCGGCCCCTCTTTCGAGACCCCTGCCGAAATCCGCGCGATCCGCACCCTGGGCGGCGATGCGGTGGGCATGTCCACCGTGCCCGAGGTGATCCTGGCCCGCTTCCTTGGCCTGCGGGTGGCGGCGATTTCCACCGTTACCAACATGGCGGCGGGCCTGTCGGACGAAAAGATCAGCCATGAGCATACCAAGGCCATGGCGCCCCTGGGTGCGGCAAAACTGGAACGGGTGCTGCGGCATTTTCTGCGACACCTGCGATGAGGCGGGCCTGCGTTTGACATCGCGGTCAAAGGCGCGCAACCCTTTGACCTGACAGCCGCCTTTCCACCCCGGCCCCGCCCATGCAGCTTTACCTTCCGATTGCCGAGGTATCGGTCAATGCCTTCCTCCTTTTGGGGTTGGGCGGGATCGTGGGCTTTCTGTCGGGCATGTTCGGTGTGGGCGGCGGGTTCCTGATCACGCCCTTGCTGTTCTTCATCGGGGTGCCGCCTGCCGTGGCGGTGGCGACTGGGGCCAATCAGGTGGTGGCGTCTTCCGTGTCTGGCGTGCTGGCACAGATGCGGCGCAAGGCGGTGGATTTCCATATGGGCACGGTCCTGCTGATCGGCGGTTTCGCCGGATCGGGCGCCGGGATCTGGGTGTTCCAGTGGATGACGCGGCTGGGGCAGGTCGATCTGTTCGTGCAACTTTCCTATGTGCTGTTCCTGGGCCTGATCGGAGCGATGATGTTGCAGGAATCCTTGCGCGCCTGGTTCCGGTCGCAGAAGGGCGGACCGGTGCGGCGGGCCCATGTGCATACATGGGTGCATGGCCTGCCGCTGAAGATGAAGTTCCGCGCCTCGGGCCTGTATATCAGCGTGCTGCCGCCACTGGCGGTGGGGGCGCTGGTCGGGTTTCTGGCCGCGATCATGGGGGTGGGCGGCGGTTTCGTCATGGTGCCCGCGATGATCTATCTGCTGGGCATGCCCACCAAGGTGGTGGTGGGGACGTCGCTGTTCCAGATCATATTCGTTACCGCCTTCACCACCCTGATGCACGCCGTCACGAGCCAGACGGTAGATATCCTGCTGGCGCTGCTCTTGATCGTGGGCGGCGTGATCGGGGCACAGATCGGCACCAGCATCGGCGTGCGGCTGAAGGCCGAACAGTTGCGCATCCTCCTCGCGCTTCTGGTTCTGGCGGTGGCGATCAAGATCGCGCTCGATCTGCTGATCCGGCCGGGTGAGCTTTATTCGGTGATGCCCGGGGTGCTGCCATGAGGTGGCTGGCGGCGGTCGTGGCTTTGATGCTGATGGCGCTGCCGGGTGGCGCGGTGGAACGCATCGTGGCGGGGCTGAGCCAGAACCGCGTGTCGATCACCGCCGATTTCGACGGTTCGGAAATCCTTGTCTATGGCGCGATCAAGCGCAACGCCCCTGCGCCCGAGGGGCCGATGGAGGTGATCATCACCGTCCAGGGGCCATCCACGCCGGTGACGATCCGCAAGAAGGACCGCCGCGCCGGCATCTGGATCAACACCGAAGCGGTGCAGGTGGATGCCGCGCCCAGTTTCTATGCCGTGGCGACCACCGGGCCCTTGCGGCAGATCCTGTCACAGACCGAGGATCTGCGCCACCGCATCACCCTGCCCCGCGTGATCCGCGCCGTCGGCGCCGCAACCGAAGCCGGAGGCCCGGATGATTTCATCGACGCGATGCAGCGCATCCGGATCACGGAAGGCCGCTACAGGGTGCTGCAAGGGGCGGTGGAATTCGCCGAACAGACGCTGTTCCGGGCCGATATCGTGCTGCCCTCGAACCTGACGGAGGGCGAATACCGGGTGCGCATCTTCCTGACACGGGGCGGCCGGGTGGTGGATGTGCAGGATCGGGTGGTGGGCGTGCGCAAGGAAGGGCTTGAGCGGCTGTTGTTCAACCTGTCACGCGAACAGCCGCTGATCTATGGGCTGCTGTCGATCCTGCTGGCGGCGGGGGCGGGGTGGGTGGCCTCGGTCGGGTTCGGCGTCCTGCGCCGCTAGGCAAGGGCGAGGCGCGCTTCGGCACGACCGGCGACCCGGGCCATGGTGATGCCCCGCGCAGCGTTCAGCACCATGAGCGCGGCCCAGAGGCCGTGATTGCCGAATACTTGCGGCAACAGGGCCAGGGCGGCAGCGTAGATGGCAACAGAGATCATCATGGTGCGCCGCATCTCGGCCGTCAGGGTGGCGCCGATGAAGATGCCGTCATAGATCCAGGAAAACACCCCGATCACCGGGGCGATGATCAGCCAGGGCAGGTAAAGGCGCGCGGTGTCGCGCACCTCGGGCGCGGTGGTCATCAGGTCGATGATCGCGGGGCCGGCCAGCGCGAAGGTGGCGCCCAGCGCCACCGCCCCCGCCACGCCCCAGTGCATTGCGATCCGCGCGGCGCGCCGGAAAGCGTCCCGTGCGCGCGCGCCGACAGCCTGACCCACCAGCGACTCGGCCGCAAAGGCGAACCCGTCCAGCGCATAGGCCGTGATCGACAGGAATTGCAGCAGAACCTGATTGGCGGCAAGCGCTACATCGCCCTGCCCCGCGCTGAGAAAGACAAAGCTGGTGAAGCTGAGTTGCAAAAGGACCGACCGGATCATGATGTCGCGGTTGACGGCCAGCATCACCCGCAGCGCCGCGCGGTCGGGCACCCGCGCCCAGGCTGCGGCCCAGACCGGGATCAGCCCGTCGCGGCAAAGCCAGAGGCCAAGGACAAGCCCCGTCCATTCCGCGATCAGCGTGGCCATCGCCACGCCCTGCACGCCCCAGCCGAGGCCGAGGACGAACCACAGGTCAAGGGCGACGTTCACCCCGTTGATCCACAGTTGCAGCACCAGCACCGCGCGGGTGCGCTCCACCGCGATCAGCCAGCCGGTCACGGCATAGGCGGCGATGGTGGCGGGTGCGCCCCAGATGCGGATGGCAAGGTATTGGCGGGCAAGCGTTTCCACCTCGGCCCCGGCCGGGGCGAGGGCAAGGGCCGCGCGGAACAAAAGGCCCTGCGCGGCGATGAAGACCAGCCCCGCCGCCGCGCCGATCAGGAGCGCGCGCATCAGGATCGCGCCCCGCTCGGCCATGTCGCCCGCGCCATGCGCCTGTGCCGCTAGGCCTGAGGTGCCCATGCGCAGAAAGCCGAAGATCCAGTAAAGCGACACAAGGATCACAGACCCCACGCCCACCGCGCCGATGGGGGCGGCCTGCCCCATCTGCCCCACCACGCCTGTGTCCACCGCGCCCAGAAGCGGGACCGTGGCATTCGACAGCACGATGGGCGCGGCGATCTTCAGCAGGCGGGTATGGGTGATAGCGGTCATGGTCCGCGGACTGTGCCGGAAGCGCCGGGCGGGGGAAAGGGGGCGCAGGCCGTGCAGCGCCGGAAAAGCGATATCCCAGATCCGCAATATTCACTTTAATTGTTACATCCTTGCCTTTTCCTAAGTCTGCACCACGCGCGTCCGTTGCCCCATGTGACACGGAACCCGACGCATGGAAGGACAACGGCGATGAAATCGGATCTGCAGGAGCGGCTGGCCTATCTGGGGCTGACACAGGATGATCTTGCCCTTGCCGGCCAGCATTCGGCGGCGCTGATGGCGGCCTTGGGGCCGATCCTCGACCGGGCCTATGAAACGATCCTGAAAACGGCCACAACGGCCGAATTCTTTCGCGATGCGGCCCATGCCGAACGGGCCAAGCAGTTGCAGATGACGCATTGGGGGCGGCTGACCTCTGGCCGGATCGACGATGATTATGTCGCCCGCGTCACCCGGATCGGGCGCATCCATGCCCGGATCGGGCTGGAGCCGCGCTGGTACATGGACAGCTATTCGCTGATCTTTCGCGGGATCATCGAGGATTTCTTCCCCCGCCTGATTTCGGGCGGGCTGTTCGGGCGGGGCAAGGTGGTCGATGCAACGCGGCTGCTGTCGGTCTATTTCCGGCTGGCGATGCTGGACATGGATTACGGCATCTCCACCTATTTCGAGGCGCTGGACAGCGAACGCCGCGCCAAGGCCGAACAGGAGCGCGAGATTGCCGATACGCTGGCGGCGTCTGTGACAGAAGTCTCTGCCACGATCGAGGAGCTATCGGCCAGCATCAAGGAAAACGCCAATGCCGCACAGGCCACCAAGGGGGCGGCGCTGCGGGTGTCGGAGAATGCCGTCGCCGGGGGCGAAGCGGTGCGATCCACCATGCTGGCCATGGAAGAAATCGCGACCCGCATCAAGGTGGTCAGCGAAATCGCGCGGCAGACCGATCTGCTGGCCTTGAACGCGGCGGTCGAGGCCGCGCGGGCAGGCGCCCAGGGCGCAGGCTTTGCGGTGGTGGCCACCGAAGTGCGCCGCCTTGCCGAACGGTCGGCCGAAGCGGCGGCCGAGATCGACGCGGCAACCGCCGGCAGCCTGCGCGCGGCACGGTCGGCGGCGGGGACGCTGGCGCAACTGGTGCCCGAGATTCAGGAAACCGGGGGATTGGTCGCCTCCATCGCCGATACATCGGTGCAGCAGGCCACGGCGGTGGAAGAGATCAACACCACCGTCCTGCGTCTGTCGGGGCTGGCGGGCGATATCGGCAGCGGAGCCTTGCAGGAAACCCCCGTCCCGGTGCGGCGCGGCAAGGGCTGCCCCGTATCGCATGGCGCGGCGCAAGGCGGCTTTGCGCTGGCGAGTTGAGGCGGCGATCGGATCGCCGTTGACCGGCCCCTGTCGCAAAGCGACGCGGACATGTCGGGCCATTCTGGCCAATCGTGCAGCGGCGGGGGTAGTCAGCCTGTGTCGGGTGACGCCTGCACATGCAGGCGGACAGCCCGAGCCACAATCGGCGAACCAGAGGACATGGGCACCACCTTCGTCGCATCGGCCATCGTTCTGATCACGGGGGTGATCTGGGGCATCTACTGGATGCCGGTGCGCGCCATCGCGGATATGGGATTGGACGGGGCCTGGGGCACGGCTGCCATCACCGCTGCGGCCATGCTGTTCCTGCTGCCCTTCCTGCCCCGCGCATCCGGATCGCTGCGCACGGCGAACCCGGTCGGGATGGTCGCTATCGCCATGGGCGGGGCGGCCTTTGCGCTCTATTCCATCGGGTTTCTCTATGGAAAGGTCGCGCTGGTCGTCCTGCTGTGGTTCTTCAGCCCGGTCTGGAGCGTGCTGATCGCGCGCTACCTGCTGCGCTGGCGGGTGCCGAAACTGCGCCTGGTCGCCATCGCGGCGGGGCTTTCGGGGCTGTTCATCATGCTGGGCGGGGATGGCGATGTGCCGGTTCCCCGCAATCTCGGGGAATGGATGGCCTTTGTGGGCGGGCTGATCTGGGCCTTTGCGACGGCGGGCATGCGGCTGAAATCGGATGTCGCCCCTGCGCCTGCGGCCTTTCTCTTTGCCCTTGGGGCAACGGTGATGTCCCTTGCCTTCGCGCCGTTTCTGGAACCGCTGCCTCGGGTGGAAGCGGGTGACATGGCGGCTGTGGCCTTGGGTGTGGCGGTTGCGGGGGGGCTGTGGTGGGGCCTGTCCATCGCCGCGCTGATGTGGGCGACCGTGCGGCTGGACCCGGCACGAGTGGGCATCCTTCTGATGACCGAGGTGGTCATCGGCGCGGGGACGGCGGCGCTCTTTGCGGGCGAAGCCCTGTCCGTCAGCGAAATGGTCGGCGGTGCGCTGGTGATCCTCTGCGGTGTGCTGGAGGTCTGGCCGACACGGGCCGAGACGCAGGCCGAGACAGGGGCCAGAACCCGCACCGGGGGCTGAGGGCCTATTCCGCCGGTTCACCCGCCGCCGGGGGCATCAGGAAATGCCCGGTCCCTTGCGCGAACAGCCGTGCGCGGTTGTCCTGCCAGGCCTCGACATGGACGCTTGCATAGCGCCGCCCCGACCGGTTCACGCGGGCGCGGGCATAGGCATCGCGGGGCAGGCCGGTGCGCAGGTAATCCACCGTGAAGTCGATGGTCTTGGGCAGGCGCAGGGGCATGTCGGCGATGGCGGCGGGGTCCAACTGGCCTGCCTCCATCTCTTCCCACAGAAGCGACCAGGACAGTTCGATGATCGCCGCCACCTCAAGGAACGCCGCCGTCACGCCGCCATGCAGGGCGGGCAGGGCGGGATTGCCGATCAGCTTTTCGTCGAAGGGCAGGATCGCCGTCAGCTCATCGCCCCTCCGGTCAAACTGGATGCCGAGATATTGGATATAGGGCACGCCGGACAAGAGCGCGTTCAGCGCGGCGTCGCGGCGTTGTTTGATCACCTGCACGGGTTCGGGTTTCGCGCGGGTCATATCGCACCCTTCGGACGGTCCAGCGTGAAGGCCCCTGTCGCGGCGGCGACGGGGCGGGTGGCATCGTCATCGGTGGCGGTGACGCGGACGAAGGCGACAGAGCGGGTGACGTGGTAGCATTCCGCCCGCGCGGTGATGGTCTGGCCTGGCGTAGCGGGGCGGAAATAGTCGATCCGCAAATCCAGTGTGGCGGTGGAGGCGGGCGCGGAGGGGTGGCACATCACCGCTGCCCCGCTGGCCGTATCCATCAACGCCGAGACCGCGCCGCCATGCAGCACGCCGGTCGCCGGGTCGCCCACAAAGCGGGTGTCATAGGGCATGGTCATCACCACCTGCCCCGCACCAAGGCTTTCGAGCCGCATCCCCAAGGCGCGGGAATGGGGGATCGCCTCGATGAAGCGGCGGGCGATTTCGGTCACGTTCGGTGCCGTCACGTCAGTCATGGACAAACCCCTTTCGCCCCCATTAACCGCGCCTCGCCCGGAATGCGCAAGACCTGCCCCATCGTCAGTCCTTGTGACGAGGCCGCGATTGCACGATGCCCCCCCATGGGCCTATGCTGCACGCATAAGGAGAGCGCCATGTCAGACACCCGCCTCAGCTTCAAGGAGATGTGCGCGAAGTTCGATGTGACGCCGCGCACGCTGCGCTATTACGAGTATATCGAGCTGCTCCAGCCCGAAAAGGAAGGCCGGGCGCGGTTCTATGGCCCGCGCGAGGTGGCACGGATGACGCTGATCCTGCGCGGGCGGCGCTTCGGCTTCAGCCTCGAGGAAATCCGCCAATGGCTGCTGATCTATCGCCAGAAAGGCACGCGCCCGCAGCTTGAGGCCTGGTTGCAACTGGCCGACCGGCAGTTGGCGGCGCTGAGCGCGCAGGTGGAAGAGATGCAGGCCTCGATCACCGATCTGCGTGCCCTGCGCGAGACGGCAGTCGAGGAATTGTCGAAACTGCCCGAAGAGTGATCTGCCCCGCTGGCACGTGATCACCGGGTGAAACCCCGCGTCACGCCGCTCCGTGACGCCACGTTACGTTTACGTTCACGTCAACGCGTCTGGTAAGGTTGCGTATCTTCACCAGATTCCAAGCATCACACGATGCAAGACGAGTGGACAGATGACCGCCCGACAGACCAGCAAGGAAGACCTGTTGACGATCCGCGAGATGTGCGCCGCCTTCGAGGTGACGCCGCGCACCCTGCGGTTCTACGAGGCGAAGGAACTGCTGTCGCCCATCCGGCGCGGCACCGCGCGGTTCTACACCTATCGCGACCGCGCACGGCTGAAGCTGATCCTGCGCGGCAAGCGGTTCGGCTTTTCGCTGGAGGATATCCGCCAGCTTCTGGACATGTATGACCGCGACGGCCGCCAGCAGGAGGCGCAACTGCGCCGCACCTTCGAGGTGGCGCAGGAGCGCCTGGCCCAGATGCAGCGCCAGCGCGCCGAACTGGATGAGGCCATAGCCGAATTGCAGGAACAGATCGCCTGGGGCGAGGGGATGCTCGCCGCCTTCCGCAAGGCCGCCGAATAGCACCCCGCCCGAGGCACTTCACAGGACAAGACCGGAGGAGACCGAGAGATGCCCAGCTACACCGCCCCCGTGAAGGACATGCAATTCGTGCTGCATGACCTGTTGCAGATCACCGCCTCGGACATTCCGGGCTATGCCGATCTGGATGCAGGCTTTACCGCCGCCGTTCTGGAAGAGGCGGGCAAGCTGGCCTCCGACGTGCTGGCGCCGCTGAACGCGGTGGGGGATCGTGAGGGCTGCGTGCTGGAAAACGGCGTGGTGCGCACGCCTGCCGGGTTCAAGGACGCGTTCGAACAGTTGAAGGAGGGCGGCTGGACCGCGCTCGACTGCGACCCCGACTATGGCGGCCAGGGCCTGCCCTATCTGATGGGCACGGCGGTGGGCGAGATTTTCGTGGCGGCCAACATGGCGCTGAATATGTATCAGGGCCTGACGCATGGCGCCTATTCCGCGATCCATGCCCATGGCACGGATGACCAGAAGGCAACCTATCTGCCCAAGATGGTGTCCTGCCAATGGACCGGCACCATGAACCTGACCGAACCGCATTGCGGCACCGATCTCGGGATGATGCGGACGAAGGCCGAACCGCAGGCCGATGGCAGCTACAAGATCACCGGGCAGAAGATCTTCATCTCGGCCGGTGAACATGACATGGCCGAGAACATCATCCATCTGGTGCTGGCCAAGGCACCGGGCGGGGGTGAGGGGACGAAGGGCATCTCGCTGTTCATCGTGCCGAAGTTTCTGGTCAATGCGGATGGGTCGCTCGGCCAGCGCAATTCCCTGTCGGTCGGCAAGATCGAAGAGAAGATGGGCATTCACGGCAATGCGACCTGCGTGATGAACTACGATGGCGCGACCGGCTGGCTTTTGGGCGATCTGCACAAGGGCATGCGCGCCATGTTCACCATGATGAACGAGGCGCGGATCGGCGTCGGCGTGCAGGGCTATGCCGTGGCCGAGGCCGCCTATCAGAACGCGCTGGCCTATGCCAAGGACCGGCTTCAGGGGCGTGACGTGACCGGGGCGAAGAACCCCGCAGGACCGGCCGATCCGCTGATCGTGCATCCCGATATCCGCCGCAACCTGATGGATCAGAAAAGCTTTGTGGAAGGCGCGCGGGCCTTCACCTTCTGGGGCGCATCGCTGATCGACCGCGCGCATCGCACCGGCGATGCCTCGGCCGAAGGCCTCGTGTCGCTGCTGACGCCGGTGATCAAGGGCTTCCAGACCGACAAGGGCTTCGATGTCGCGGTGGCCGCGCAGCAGGTCTATGGCGGGCATGGCTATATCGAGGAATGGGGCATGTCACAATTCGCCCGAGATGCCCGGATCGCCATGATCTATGAAGGCGCGAACGGCATTCAGGCACTGGATCTGGTGGCGCGCAAGCTCGCGGCCGATGGCGGCAAGCATGTGATGGCCTTCTTTGACCTGGTGAAGGAATTCCTGAAAGAGAATGAGGGCGATGATCGGCTGAAGGCCGGGTTCCTTGACCCGCTGAAACAGGCGTCCAAGGCGATGCAGGGCGCGGGGATGTATTTCATGCAGAACGGCATGAAGAACCCCAATGCGGCGCTGTCGGGGAGCTATGACTTCATGCATCTGATGGGCCATGTCTGCCTGGGCCTGATGTGGGCCAAGATGGCCAAGGCCGCCTATGCCGCGCTGGATGCAGGCGCCACGGATCGCGATTTCTATGAGGCCAAGATCGCCACCGGCCGCTATTACATGGCCCGCCAACTGCCCGCCTGCGCGATGCATCTGGCGCGGATCGAAAGCGGCGCGGAACCGGTGATGGCGCTGGTGGCGGAGGCGTTCTAAGCTTTGGGGGCGCAATTCGGGGGCTACGAATTTCCTGCGAAAATTCAGCCCCCGCCCCCTGTCTGGAGAAAAGCCCGATGCCGAAACGTTTCCGCCTGACCCGCCGCTTCCCCGTTGCCATGACCGAGGACGGCTATCGCAAGTTGAAGCGTTTCGCGCAGGAGGCGGGGTTGGACGAGGGCGAGGCGCTGTCCTTCCTCTTCGAGAATTTCGACTCTGTGATGGACAAGGAGAACCTGCCCCACCGTCTGCGGCTGTTCAATTCGGAACTGGACGACCGGAAGCGGTAGTGCGGGCGTCGAGGGAGGAAGTGAGTATTTGGGCCGAGATGAATGGCAGGGTCACGCTGCACCCCGAGCCTGGGGTTTGGTTAACCTTCGGGCGGGATGCAGCGCTTCACCTCGGGCGGTCATCGGCTCTCCAGCCTGTACCGCGAGATCGACACTGACGCTTAAAGATTAAGGAAAAGTTGCTTCATCTTGGCAAAAATACTCTCGGGGTCCGGGGGTGAAGCCCCCGGGTGCCGGGGCAGGGAGGAACGGATGGTCATGAAGCTCTATTGTTTTGACGAAAGCGGCAACGCGTATAAATGCGCGCTGGCGCTGACCCTGGCGAAGCTGGACTGGGAGCCGGTCTTTGTCGATTTCTTCAATGGCGGCGCCCGCACGCCGGAGTTTCGCGCCATCAACCCGATGGGCGAGGTGCCGGTGCTGGTCGATGGGGAGACCACCCTGTCGCAATCGGGGGTGATCCTCGATTACATCAGTTCCAAGACCGGGCAGTTGGGCGGCCGGTCGGCGGCAGAGCGGCGCGAGGTGCTGCGCTGGCTGTTCTGGGACAATCACAAGCTGTCCACCCAGATCGGGACCACGCGGTTCCTGTCGAATTTCCTGCCCACGGAGAAGCGGCCCGAAGGCGTGATCCCCTTTCTGCAGGGGCGGCTGAAGGCGGCCTATGCGGTGCTGAACGATCATCTGGCTGGGCGGGACTGGATCGTGGGGGATGCGCCCACCATCGCCGATCTGTCGTGCTGCGGGTATCTCTACTACCCCGAACCCTACGGCTTTGACCGTGCGGACTGGCCGCATATCGACCGCTGGCTGGAAGCGATCGCCGCCCTGCCCGGTTGGAAACATCCCTATGACATGATGCCCGGCAATCCGTCGGACCGGGCGTGAAGGAGACTGCGATGCTTGACGCTTTTATCTATGACACCGTGCGTTCCCCCCGTGGCAAGGGCCGCGCGGATGGGGCCTTGCATGAGCTGACCTCGGTCGCGCTGTCGGCCAGGGTGCTGAATGCGATCAAGGAGCGCAACGGGTTGGAGGGTCACGCCGTCGAGGATGTGATCTGGGGGAATGTCACGCAGGTGGGCGAACAGGGCGGCTGTCTGGCGCGGTCGGCGGTGCTGGCATCCGACCTGGACCAGTCGATCCCCGGTCTGGCGATCAACCGGTTCTGCGCCAGCGGCATGGAGGCGGTGAACCTTGCCGCCAATCAGGTGCGGGGCGGCGCGGGGGCGGCCTATATCGCGGGCGGGGTGGAGATGATGGGCCGTGTGGCGATGGGCAGCGACGGCGCGGCCATCGCGGTGGACCCGTCCCTTGCGATGAAGACCTATTTCGTGCCGCAGGGGATTTCGGCCGATATCATCGCCACGGAATACGGCTTTACCCGCGATCAGGCCGATGCGCTGGCGGTGGAATCCCAGCGCCGGGCGGCCGAGGCGTGGAAGGACGGGCGCTTTGCGAAATCGGTCATCACCATCCATGACCAGAACGGCCTGCCGATCCTTGCCCATGACGAATACATGCGCCCCGGCACGGATATGCAAAGCCTGGGCGCGCTGAAGCCCAGCTTCAAGGATATGGGCGAGGTGATGCCCGGCTTCGACAAGATCGCCCTGATGAAATACCCGCATCTGGAGCGGATCGAGCATATCCACCATGCGGGCAATTCATCGGGCATCGTCGATGGGGCCGCTGCCGTACTGATCGGCAATGCCGAATTTGGCCGCGCGCATGGGTTGAAGCCGCGCGCGCGTATCCGGGCGACGGCCAAGATCGGCACCGATCCCACGATCATGCTGACCGGACCGGTGCCGGTGACGGAAAAGATCCTGAAGGATCACGGCATGGCGATTTCCGACATTGACCTGTTCGAGGTGAACGAGGCTTTCGCCAGCGTCGTCCTGCGCTTCTTGCAGGCCTTTGACGTGGACCCTGCCCGCGTGAACCCGAATGGCGGGTCCATTGCGATGGGGCACCCGCTGGGCGCGACCGGGGCCATCATCATCGGCACCCTGCTGGACGAGCTGGAGCGCACCGGCAAGGGTGTGGGGCTTGCCACGCTCTGTATCGCCTCCGGCATGGGTGCCGCCACGATCATCGAGCGGGTGTGATGCCGAAGCTGGACCTTGCCACGCTGCCCGTCAGGACGGGGTCGATCTATCCCGATCCCTTTGCGGGCATGATGGCCGGGCGGTCGTCGTTGCGGCTGGCGCAGGCGGGCGGGATCACGCAATTCGGGGCGAACCTAGTGACCTTGGCCCCCGGCGCGCTGTCATCCTTGCGGCATTGGCACGCGGCAGAGGATGAGGTGGTGCTGGTCCTGTCCGGGGAATGCACGCTGGTGCAGGATGCAGGGTTTGCCGTGATGCGTGCCGGCGACGCGGCCTGCTTTCCGGCGGGGGTGGCGGACGGGCATCATTTCCGCAACCTGTCCGACAGTTCGGCCACATTCCTTGTGGTGGGAGCCAAGGCCGCGCGCGAGGTGGCCACCTATTCCGATGTCGATCTGGTCTGCACCATCGACGGTGCGACCGCCACCTTCACCCGCAAGGATGGCGCGGCTTTCGTGGCCGTGCCGCAGGATGCGGCGCTGCCCCCGCTGCGCCCGGAAGGGCGCCCGAAGGGGCTGACCCCCCTGCCCGACTGGCAAGAGGACAACCCCATCCATCCGATCCTTGGCGCAGGCCCCGGCCCCTATCGCTTTCGCCTGATCTCTGATCCGGGCGGGATCACGCAATTCGGCTGTTTCATCGAGGAACTGCCGCCCGGTTCAAGGTCCGGACATCGCCACTGGCATGAGGCAGAGGATGAGATGATCCTGATGCTGGAAGGCACGGTGGTGCTGGTGGAAGACCGCGAGGCGCCCCTGCATGCGGGCGACGTGGCCTGCTGGCCTGCGGGCGCGCCTGTGGGGCACCGGCTGGACAACCGATCCGACGCGCCTGCGCGATACCTTGTCATCGGCACGCGTCTGACGCGCGACCGCATTCATTACACAGACCATGACCTGATCACGGAAAAGGACGGTGCTGCGCGCCGCTACCTGCACCGCGACGGCACCCCCTATCCGACTGGAGAGAGCACATGACCGATTTCACCATGACCGTTGATGCCGACGGCGTTGCCACCATCGTCTGGGACGTGAAGGCCAAGTCGATGAACGTGATGTCCACCGAGGCCTTCGCGCTCTTGGACAGCCTGATCGACACCGCCTTGGCCGACCCTGCGGTGAAGGGCATCATCCTGACCAGCGGAAAGAAGGATTTCGCGGGCGGGATGGACCTGAACGTGATCGCCCAGATGCGGGCGGGCGGGGCGGAGGCGATTTTCGCGGGCGTGATGCAGATGCATGCCGTCCTGCGCAAGATCGAACGCGCAGGCATGGACCCCAAGACGAAGAAGGGCGGCAAGCCCATCATCGCGGCCCTGCCCGGCACGGCGCTGGGGATCGGGCTGGAATTGCCGCTGGCCTGCCACCGGATCATCGCCGCGGATAACCCGAAGGCCAAGATCGGCCTGCCGGAAATCATGGTGGGCATCTTCCCCGGCGCAGGCGGCACCACCCGCCTTGTGCGCAAGATGGGGGCGATGATGGCCGCGCCCTTCCTGCTGGAGGGCAAGCTGTCAGACCCGAAATCCGCCAGGGCGGCGGGGCTGATTGATGAGGTCGTCCCGGCCGAGGATCTGCTCGCGCGGGCGAAGGATTGGGTGTTGACGGCCAGGGAGGCCGATCTGGTGAAGCCCTGGGATGACAAGGGCTACAAAATGCCAGGCGGCGCGCCCTATCACCCGGCGGGGTTCATGACCTTTGTCGGGGCCAGCGCGATGGTGCATGGCAAGACGATGGGGGTTTATCCGGCGGCCAAGGCGCTGTTGTCGGCGGTATACGAAGGGGCGCTGGTGCCGTTCGACACCGCGCTGAAGATCGAGGCGCGGCATTTCACATCCGTGCTGATGAACCCGTCCTCGACCGCGATGATCCGGTCCTTGTTCATCAACAAGGAGGCGCTGGAAAAGGGCGCGAACCGGCCGAAGGTGGCGGATCAGACCGTCCACAAGGTCGGCGTCATCGGTGCGGGCATGATGGGGGCGGGCATCGCCTATGTCAGCGCCAATGCGGGCATCGAGGTGGTGCTGATCGACGCCGCGCAAGACGCCGCCGACCGCGGCAAGGCCTATTCCGAAGGGTTGCTCGACAAGGGCATCCAGCGCCGCAAGGTGACGGCAGAGAAGAAGGCCGAAGTGCTGGCCCGCATCACCGCCACCACCGATTACGCCGCGCTGGCAGGCTGTGACCTGATCGTGGAAGCCGTGTTCGAAGACCCGAAGGTAAAGGCCGAGGTGACGGCCAGGGTCGAGGCCGTGGTGGGCGAGGGCTGCATCTTCGCCACCAACACCTCCACTCTGCCAATCTCATCGCTTGCCAAGGCCAGCCAGCGCCCAGCGAACTTCATCGGCATCCATTTCTTCAGCCCGGTGGACAAGATGATGCTGGTGGAGATCATCCGGGGGAAAGAGACCGGCGATGTGGCGGTGGCCAAGGCGCTGGATTACGTGCGGCAGATCCGCAAGACGCCCATCGTGGTGAACGATGCGCGCTTCTTCTATGCCAACCGCTGCATCATCCCCTATATCAACGAAGGCATCCGCATGGTGGCCGAAGGCGTGGAACCCGCGCTGGTGGAAAATGCCGCGAAACTGGTGGGCATGCCGCTCGGTCCGCTGCAATTGGTGGACGAAACCTCCATCGACCTTGGGGTGAAGATCGCCAAGGCGACCCGTGCTGCGATGGGCGATGCCTACCCGGATGGTGCGGTGGACGCGGTTCTGTTCTGGATGGCGGATCAGGGGCGGCTGGGCAAGAAATCCAACGCGGGCTTCTACAGCTATGATGCGGCGGGCAAGCGTGAAGGGCTGTGGGAAGGGCTGGCCGCGCAATACCCGGTGGCCGAGGAACAGCCCGATCTGACCACCGTGCAGCACCGCCTTCTGATGGCGCAGGTACTTGAGGCCGTGCGCGCGCTGGAGGATGGGGTGTTGACCGACATTCGCGAAGGCGATGTCGGCGCGATCCTGGGCTGGGGCTTTGCGCCCTGGTCGGGCGGGCCGTTCGGCTGGCTGGACATCATCGGTGCCACGCGGGCGGTGGAAATCTGCGACACCCTGACGGAAACGCATGGCGCGCGCTTCAGCGCGCCGCAGATGCTGCGCGACATGGCGGCAAGGGGTGCGACGTTCTACAACAGCGGCGCTGGCGCAAAGGCCGCCTGAAGGGGGCCCACCTGCGCGGGCGGCGTGTAGCGCGCCATCTCGCCTTCCGCGATCAGGCCCGCCACCAGTTGGCGGGCCTCTTTCATGCCCAGCGTCATCAGGCCCTGCGCGCGAAACAGGTTCGCCGCCCGCGCCCCCGTGCCACCGCAGCCCAGAAGCAGACAGGGACCGGCAAAGACAACCTGCGGCGTGTCGAATTGCAGATGCACGATCTCCACCTCGCGCGGCGGGCGGCGGGTGATGCCGTTCCAGCCCAGAAGCGCCAGCGCAGGCACCATGACGCAGGGCTCGCCATACATCTCTTCCGCCAGATCGGATTCGAGCATCACCATCTGGGCCGGCAGAAGCTCCACCGGATGATCATTCATCATCGCACCCCGGGGCAAGAGGAGCGGCCAGAAGGCTGGCGGCACGCGCGCCGCCTGTGCGGAACGGAACACCGCCGCCACGGGCATTTCGCCCTGCTCGAAGGTAAAGACCGGATCGCCTGGCTCCAGATCGCCCGCCTCCACCCACCCATCGGGCGTGGCGAGGGCGTGGGAAGCAGGCAGCCCATCCACCAGAATGGCCGGAACTGCCGCTCCACGTGAGGATACTGATGACTGCACCGGACCTGCCTTCGTTCAAGGGCGACGGCCTGAACCCTTGCGTGCCGGTTTGTCGCCGAAAGGGCGAAAGACGGACATTTGCGCGAAAGATTGTGTCAAGAACGGGGACAATCAGGCCGGATCGAAGCGATAGCCGAAGCGGGCAATGTCGGGGGCGCAGAGACGGGCCAGCAGGGCGGCATCGGCATCGCTGTAGTAGGGCCGCCAGTCCCGCGCCCGCGCGCTGTCATTGGCGCGCGGCAAGGGGGTAAGGCGAAAGCCGAGATGCGCCTCGAACCGGGCAAGGTCTGTGTCCAGATGTTCAAGCCGGGCATAGAGCGTCGCGCGGTCCTGCCCCTGCGCATCGATCATGTAGGCGGCATAGGGCCAGGCGGCAAAGGCGGCCTGCGTGTCGGGATGGTTGAGGAAGGCGCTGAAATCTGCGGCCTTGGCAAGGGCAACGGCAGGATGGGTGAAGGATTGGCCACGCAGCCAGTGGTAATAGCTGACCATGCGGTCCCACGGGTTGCGGACCAGCGTCAGGATGAAGAAATCCGCCAGTTCTTCGGGGGACAGAAGCCCATCCAGATCGGCCAGCGTGGAGTGTTTCCACAGCCGCCCCCTGGCGCGCAGCCCCGCCAGCCGCCCCCGCCGCGCGCGGGCCTTGGGCGTGTCGCCGATCAGGATGTCATCCTTCATCGCGCGGCTTTCCAGCGCCAGCGTCAGCGCGGTGCCCCCGGTCTTGGGGATATGGACAAAGACATAGCGCCGCCCGCGCGAGAGGATCACGGATGGCCGCCTTTGGCGGCCCAAGAATTTTCGAAAATTCTTGGCAAAATTTTTCGAAAAATTTTCTGGCCTGCGGCCATGCTTACCCCACCCGGTTCGGCAGATCGCGCCCCTCCAGATGGGCAATCAGGTTGTCCACCGCCATCATCCCCATATTCTCGCGCACCTCCAGCGCGGCCGTGCCCAGATGCGGCAGCAGGGTCACATTCTCCATCTCCATCAGCGCGGCGGGAACGACCGGTTCGAATTCGTAGACATCCAGCCCCGCCCCCGCGATGCGCCCCTCGGCCAGTGCGGCGATCAGTGCGACCTCGTTCACCACATCGCCGCGCGCGATGTTGATGAAGATGCCGCTGGGCTTCATCGCGGCAAAGGCCGCAGGCCCGATCAGGTGATGGGTGGCCTTGCCCCCCGGCACGGCCACGACAACAAAATCCTGCGCCATCGCCTCATCCATCCCCACCTGCCGGGTCGGAACCCCAGCATCGGCCACGGGCGACCGGTTGTGGAACACCACTTCCATGCCAAAACCGAAATGGCACCGCCGCGCGATGGCCTTGCCGATCCGGCCCATGCCGATGATCCCCACCGACTTGCCACTGACATGGGTGCCAAGCATCTGCGTCGGCCCCCAGCCCTGCCAGTTCCCGGCGCGCAGGATGCGTTCGCCCTCGCCAAGTCGCCGCGCCGTCATCAGGATCAGCGCCAGCGCGATATCCGCCGTGGCATCCGTCACCGCACCGGGGGTGTTGGTGACAGTGACGCCCGCCTTGGCGGCGGCCTCGACGTCAATATGGTTGTAGCCCACTCCGAAATTGGCCAGAAGCCGCGCCCGTGGCGCCGGGACATCGGCAAAGACATCGGCCTGATACCGGTCGCCCAAGGTGGGCATGACCACGTCAAACTCCTGCAGAGAGCTGCGCAGTTCGGCAGGCGACAGCACACCGGATTCCGATTGGCGCACCGTCACGTCGAACCGCGCGCGCGCGGCGGCAAGCACCCGGTCCGGCATGGTGCGTGTGATCAACAGTTTCATTCAGAAAAGCCTCCCCCCCAGCGGAACCTCATGCCCCGGACCGATCAGCACCACCTCGCCCTCGGCATCCGGCACACCCAACACCAGCACCTCGGACATGACCTTGCCGATCTGGCGGGGGGGGAAGTTCACAACCGCCAGCACCTGCCGCCCGACCAGCCCTTCGGGTGTGTAATGCCGGGTGATCTGGGCCGAAGAGCGTTTCTCGCCAATCTCGTCCCCGAAATCGACCCAGAGCTTGATCGCGGGCTTGCGCGCCTCGGGGTAAGGTTCGGCACGGGTGATGCGGCCCAGGCGAATATCGACCTTCTGGAAATCGTCGTAAGAGATGGTCATGTCCCCAGCTCCCGCCCGCGATCCGCCGCCGCCTTGACCGCGCGTGTCATCAGCCCCGTCAGTTCCGGCATCAGAACCGCCAGCGCCGCCGCCGTGGTCCCCCCGGGTGAGGTCACGTTGATGCGCAACTGTTCGGCACTGTCCTCCGACCGATGCGCCAGTTCCCCCGCCCCGCAGACCGTGGCGCGGGCCAGTTGCATGGCGACGGCAGGCGACAGCCCCTCTGCCTCGCCCGCCGCAGCCATCGCCTCGATCAGGTGGAACACATAGGCCGGGCCAGAACCGGAAACCGCCGTCACCGCGTCGATCTGATGCTCGCCATCCAGGATCACGGTCTCTCCCACCGCCGCCATCAGATCGACGGCCAGCGCCATGCCCTCATCCGTGACATGGGCATTTCGGCACAGCGCGGTGATGCCCCGGTTCACCATCGCCGGCGTATTGGGCATGGTGCGCACGATGGGCGTGCGTTCGCCCAGCGCGGCTTCGAAGGCAGCGATTGTGGTGCCAGCGGCGATGGAAAGAAAAAGCGTGCCGCCATTGCCAAGCGCCTGCAAGACTGGCAGCGCGGCCCCCATCATCTGCGGCTTCACCGCCAGAAGTGCCACCGCCGGCGCGGCAGGGACACCGTCATTCAGATGCACCCCGCTCCGCCTGAGCCAGTCCGTCGGGTTCGGCTCGATCACCCAGACCGATCCCGCCGGCACACCCGCCTCCAGCCAGCCCGTCAGCAGGGCCGTCCCCATCTTTCCGCATCCCAGAAGAACAAGCCCGTCCTGGGCCACCCGTTCCAAAGCCATTCACGCCCCCCGTTCCCACCGAGGACAGGTTAGGCGCGACCGTAAGCCTCGGCAATGGCGACCTTGATGGCATCGCCCGGGCGCTTGTCGCCCCAGGCCACAAGCTGGAAGGCCGGATAGAACCGCTCCGCCGCGCCCACGGCCGCCGCGATCAGGCGGTCGATCTGATCTGCCGTCACATATTGCCCGCCGGAAAGGACAAGACCATAGCGCCAGACCATCAGCTTCTGCTCTTCCCAATAGGTGAAGGCCCCGGTCCAGACCATGTCGTTGCAACGGTTCAACAGATCGAACAGCGCGCCCATCCGGGCTTCGGGTGGCTCCATCTCGAAGGTGCAGATCAGGCGCAAGGTTTCATCCTGCGACGACCAGGCGAGCGTCAGGCTGTAGGTGCGCCATTGCCCCTCGACCGCCATGGCGATCTGGTCATCGGTGACGCGGTCGAACTCCCAGTCATGCCGTTCGGCCAGCGTCTCGACAATGTCGATCGGGTGCAGGTCATCGGTGGTGAGAAAATCTTCCGCAAGCGACATCTTATGGCCTCATCATGATGCCCCAAAGGGGGATCATCTCCACTACCGGCTGGGCGACCTGCCAAAAGCTGCGTCCGGCTTCGATCACCTTACTAGATATGGTGATGCACGAGCGGAAGTGTGTAAAGCAATTTCTGGTGAAATCTTCTGTGGACAAACAATCCACAAGGCGATGGCCGCACCGCCTGGCCGGACCGGACGATGCGCCATCTGCACAGGTCCATTCGGGCCGACGCCCGGACCGGTGACATGAGGCGGTCCCCGGTCGGTTCGGTCAGGGGAGCGGTTCTCGGACAACAAGCCGACGATGCGATCCCATCAAGGCAAAAGGGCGACCCGGGGGCCGCCCATATGCGCATCGCGGTGCGGGGTCGATCAGTCGGGCTTCTTCTTCGGCGCCTTCGGCGCATCGCCTGACAGCCTTGCCTCAAGCGCGGCGATCCGTGCCTCCAGCGCGGCGTTCTCTTCGCGTGCCTTCACGGCCATGGCGCGGGCGGCATCGAACTCTTCCCGCGTCACGAAATCGCGGTCGGCCATCCAGCGGTCGATCATGCCTTTCATCGCCGTTTCGGCCTCGGTCTTGGCCCCCTGCGCCACGCCCATGGCATTGGTCATCAGTTGCGACATGTCGTCAAAGAACTTGCTGCGCGTCTGCATGGCCGCACTCCCTTCCGCTTTTCTCCTATATGGCCCCCGGACCCCAAAGGCACAAGCCTTCTGCCCTGCTTCATCTTGGCCCAAATACCCCAAAGCCCGACCCGCCACCCCACGCCAGGCAGGGTGCATCGCGCCTCCGGCTCCCCCGTCGCCGGCGGACGTGCGGGGCAGGGACGCCCGCCAGACGCCGCGCCGGTTGACTTCCCGCCCACCAGCCCGGAAAACCACCCCGTCCGCGTGCATGAGGCCCCATGTCCTACATCCCCTTCCCCGACCTCTCTCCCGAGATCTTCCGGATCGACCTCGGCGGCTTCTCCTTTGCGCTGCGCTGGTATGCGCTGGCCTACATCGTGGGGCTGGTCGCGGGCTGGAAGCTGATCGCGCGGATGGTGACGACCCCGCGGCTCTGGCCCGGACCTGCGCCGATGACGGCGGACCAGGTGGAAAGGCTGCTGACGTGGGTCATCCTCGGCGTGGTTCTGGGCGGAAGGCTGGGCTTCGTCCTGTTCTACCAGCCGGGCTTCTACCTGCAGAACCCCGGTCAGATCCTGCGCATCTGGGAAGGCGGCATGTCCTTTCATGGCGGTTTCCTCGGCGTGGCCGTGGCGGGCATCCTGTTCTGCCGCCGCGAAGGGATCCCGATGCTGCCTCTGGCCGATCTGATGGCCGTCGTGGCGCCCATCGGCATCGGCCTCGGGCGGCTTGCCAATTTCATCAATGCCGAATTGTGGGGCCGCCCCACCACCCTGCCCTGGGGCGTGGCCTTTCCGGGCGAGGCGGCACAGACCTGCCCCGATGTGCTGGGCATCTGCGCGCGGCATCCATCACAGCTGTACGAGGCGGCGCTGGAGGGGTTCCTGCTGTTCGTGCTGCTGCTGTGGGTGGTCTATCGCAGGGGCTGGCTCGCTTGGCCCGGGCGCACGGCGGGGCTGTTCTTCGCAGGCTACGGGCTGGGGCGTTTCCTCGTGGAATTCGTCCGCCAGCCGGATGCGCAATTCGTCACCCCCGGCAACCCGCTGGGCCTTGCCCTGCAGATCGGCGGCTACGGGCTGACCATGGGGCAGATCCTGTCGCTTCCGATGATCGCGGCGGGGGTCTGGTTCATGCTGCGCGCCCGTCGCGCGCACTCTGCCCCGGCCTGACCGCATGTCGATGACCGCTTTGGCCGATCTGCTGATCCGCCGCATCGCGGCCACCGGGCCGCTGACGCTGGCCGATTACATGGCGGAATGCCTGCTGCACCCGGATCACGGCTATTACGCCACGCGCGATCCCTTCGGCGCGGGCGGCGATTTCACCACCGCCCCGGAAATCAGCCAGATGTTCGGCGAACTCATCGGCCTCTGCCTTGCCCAGGCCTGGCTGGATCAGGGTGCCCCGGCGCCCTTCACGCTGGCCGAACTGGGCCCCGGGCGCGGCACGCTGATGGCCGATGTCCTGCGCGCCACCCGCACGGTCCCCGGCTTTCACGCCGCCGCACGGGTGATGCTGGTCGAGGCATCCCCCACCCTGCGCGGCATCCAGCGCCGGACGCTGGGGGATCATCCGGTCACATGGGCCGATACGGTGGACGCCCTGCCCGAGGCACCCCTCTTCCTGATCGCCAACGAATTCTTCGACGCCCTGCCGATCCGCCAGTTCACCCGCCATCCGGCAGGCTGGGCAGAAACGGTCGTGGGTGTGGCGGGTGGCCGCCTGAGCCTTGGCCGCACGCCGCCCGCGCCGCTGGCGGTGCTGGCACATCGGCTGGGTGACACCATGCCGGGAGAGATTGTCGAGATCTGCCCCGCCGCCGCCCCCATCATGGGCCGGATCGGCGGCCTGATCACCCGTCGTGGCGGGGCGGCGCTGATCATCGACTATGGCGGCTGGCGGTCGCGCGGCGACACGTTTCAGGCCTTGCAGGACCATCGCCCCGCCGATCCACTGGCCGCCCCCGGCGCCGCCGACCTGACCGCGCATGTGGATTTCCAGGCGCTCGCCCAGGCGGCTGCCCCCGCCCGTGCCTCTGCGATGATCGAACAGGGCGCGCTCCTGCGCCGTCTCGGGATAGACCAGCGCGCCGCGCGGCTTGCCCAATCCCTGACCGGGGCGGCGCAATCGCAGCACCTTGCCGCGCATCGGCGCTTGACCGATCGGGGGGAAATGGGTTCGCTGTTCAAGGCGCTGGCGATCCATCCCCCCCTTCTTCCGCCGCCCCCGGGATTCGACCTGTCTGATGCTTGAAAAGATCACCTCCGACGCGCTGCCCGTGCATCACGGCTTCTTCACCCGCAAGGGCGGGGCGTCCTCGGGCATCTTTGCGGGGCTGAACTGTGGCCCCGGCTCGTCGGACCAGGCCGAGGTGGTGGCCATAAACCGCGCGCGCGTGGCCGAGGCGATGGGGGTCGCGCCCGATCATCTGATCTCGATTCATCAGGTCCATTCCGCCGATGTGATCGCCCTGACCGGCCCGCTCGGCGACCGTCCCCGCGCCGATGCCATGGTCACGGCGACGCCGGGACTGGCCCTTGGCGTGCTGACCGCCGATTGCCAACCCGTCCTCTTTGCCGACCCGCAGGCCCGCGTGATCGGCGCGGCCCATGCCGGCTGGCGCGGCACCCGAGACGGCGTGCTGGAGGCAACGGTCGCCGCGATGGAGGCGCTTGGCGCGCGGCGCGAGAACATCGCCGCCGTGATCGGCCCCACGATCAGCCAGTCGGCCTACGAGGTCGGCCCGGAATTCTTCGAGGCCTTCACCGACGATGATCCCGACAGCGCGCGCTTCTTCATCGCAGGCGAAGGCGGGCGCTATCTGTTCGATCTGCCGGCCATGGGCCTTGCCCGCCTGCGCGCGGCGGGCGTCGGACATGCCGAATGGACACGCCACTGCACCTATCGCGATTCGGAGCGATTCTTCTCCTACCGTCGCACCACCCATGCCGGAGAGGCGGATTACGGGCGCCTGATTTCCACCATCCGCCTGTGATTGCGGCGAGAGTCAGGCACGGCCTTGCCACCGGATTGTCGCATTTGCGGAAACAATCAACGGCCTTTGTCCGAGATTGGGAAACAGATAAGGAAAATCATAGGCTTAGACCCATTCCGGATTTCTGGCGCAACCGCCACATTCCGCCCGGACGACCAGGTCTTGATCCGCGATTTTCGCGCCAATGCGCCAAAACCCTGCCGCAAAGCGCCGTCAGATTTCACCTCAACAGGGCATGACGGCCCAAGGGATACAAGGACGGAGACGGAGCATGAAAAAGGAACGCCGCTGGATCAAATCGGTCATTGCCGCCAGCCTCGAGGCGCAGCCCGCCCTGCCCTGGCAGCGCGGCACCCGTCGCCGCCCCGAAGCGGTGAAACCTGCCCCCGCCCCGATCAAGCCGCGCGCGATGGCCGCGCGCTGATCCGTAGGCCAGCACCACACAGCAAAAGGCCGGGCGCAAGACCCGGCCTTTTCGCATGCGGCGGCGCCGGTCATGCGCTGCGCGCGAGCCGTTCCTCCAGCACATCGAAGGGCACCCCCGGCTGATCCTTGGCGCATCGGATCACCAGACTGGTCTTTACCGTCGCGACATTCTCCGCCTTCAGCAATTCGCCGGTCAGAAAGCTCTGGAAGGTGGAAAGATCGGGGGCCACGCATTTCAGGATGAAGTCGATCTCGCCATTCAGCATGTGGCATTCGCGCACAAGCGGCCAGTTGCGGCAGCGGTCCTCGAAGGCCGCAAGGTCTGCCTCCGCCTGGCTTTGCAGGCGCACCATGGCAAAGACCTGCACCTCGAATCCCAGTTCCCGCGCGTCGATATCGGCGTGATAGCCCTTGATATACCCCGCCTCTTCCAGCGTCCGCACGCGGCGCAGGCAGGGCGGGGCAGAGATGCCCACCCGCTTGGCCAATTCCACATTGGTCATCCGGCCATCGGCCTGCAACTCGGCCAGAATGTGACGGTCGATCGGGTCGAGCTTCGATCCGGCCATGGTTGCAGCTCCCTTGTTCCGGTTCTTCAGGGCAGACCGGATATGCCGCCTAGATAGGCCGCACCGCCCGTCCGCGCAATATTGTTTCATTAATGCGCAAGAAAAAACCGCCTGCGTTTCAAACAAACGATCAAAATTCGCTCAACCCCGCCATGCATCCCGCGCCCTTCCCCCCGCCGCACGCTTTGCCTATATCGGGTGGCCAGAAGCGAACGGGGGCGAAGATGGGCGAGACGCGGCATACCAAGGTTCTGATCATCGGCTCGGGTCCGGCAGGCTATACGGCGGCCGTCTATGCGTCCCGCGCCATGCTGGAGCCGATCCTTGTGCAGGGCCTGCAACCCGGCGGGCAGTTGACCATCACGACCGAGGTGGAAAACTGGCCAGGCGATACCCATGTGCAAGGCCCCGATCTGATGGTGCGCATGGAAGAACACGCCCGCGCCATGGGGGCGGAGGTGATCACCGATTACATCACGTCCCTCGATCTGCAGAACCGCCCCTTCACCGCCCAGTCCGACAGCGGCACCACCTATACCGCCGATGCCGTGATCCTGGCCACCGGGGCGCAGGCCAAATGGCTGGGCCTGCCCTCCGAGGAACATTTCAAGGGCTTTGGCGTATCCGCCTGCGCCACCTGCGACGGGTTCTTCTATCGCGGCAAAGAGGTCGTCGTGATCGGCGGCGGCAACACCGCGGTGGAAGAGGCGTTGTTCCTGACGAACTTCGCCACCAAGGTCACGCTGATCCACCGCCGCGACAGCTT
>VFQR01000999.1_pt1 | contig 26090 bp, 26 predicted proteins | sample 3512321 | NCBI WGS metagenome assembly VFQR01 (sample SAMN10412374, study PRJNA504923) | tailings metagenome | isolation source: Relicate 3 Philex TSF1 revegetated site | place: Philippines: Tuba, Benguet | collected 2017-08-29 | reverse complement strand
GAAGGCGAGAACATGCTGGTGATCCATCCGGACGAGTGCATCGATTGCGGCGTGTGCGAACCCGAATGCCCGGCCGAAGCCATCAAGCCCGATACTGAAAGTGGGCTGGACGAATGGCTCGAACTCAACCGCAAGTTCTCGACCGCCTGGCCGAACCTGACCGAGCGCCGCGATCCGCTGCCCGAAGCCAAGGAGCGTGACGGGGAATCGGGTAAGCTTGCCAAGTACTTCTCCGAGGAGCCGGGCGAAGGCGACTGATCGCTGCTTCGCCTGCCGGAGAGCGAATCTGCAAGGCAGGACAAGGGCTTGTCATGGTTTGGTCACATCAGGCTGCCCGCCGGGCGGCCCGTTTGCGCTGAGCTGATTCGTTCCTTTTGATTTTGCTGATTTTTTGTGCTATGGTGTCACCATATGCAGTTAAGCCCGTCCCCCAGCCCGTGCCGCAAGGCACGATTTTTTTGACACCAGACAAAGCTGACGCGTGACGTTCCGGAAAAGCGGACCCGGAGCGACATAGGTCTTTACTGCGCATGATGCGCCCCGGGTTGGGCGCCAAACGAGTAGGAATGGCAGGTCCTTGCCGCAAGGAACAGGCCATTTGGGGCGTCAACAAGGAGTTCCAGCAATATGGTAGCCAAGAAGCAGCAGCAGCGGCTCGGGTTCAAGACGGGTGAACATGTGGTTTATCCCGCCCATGGTGTCGGCATGATCGTCGCCATTGAAGAGCAGGAAGTCGCTGGCCTGACCCTTGAGCTGTTCGTCATCAGCTTCGAGCAGGACAAGCTGACCCTTCGCGTTCCGGTCGCCAAGATCAAATCCGTCGGCATGCGCAAGCTGGCCGAGGAAGACGAGGTCAAGAAGGCGCTCGACACCGTCACCGGCCGTGCCCGCGTCAAGCGCACCATGTGGTCGCGCCGCGCCCAGGAATATGAAGCCAAGATCAATTCGGGCGATCTGATCGCGATTTCCGAAGTGGTCCGCGACCTCTACCGGTCCGAAGAGCAGCCCGAGCAGTCCTATTCCGAACGCCAGCTCTTCGAGCAGGCCATGGATCGCATGAGCCGCGAAATCGGCGCCGTGCGCAAGCTGACCCTCACCGAGGCCGTGCAGCTCATCGAAAAGCAGCTCGCCAAGAGCCCGAAGCGGACCAAGGCCGATGCGGCCGAAGCCGAAAGCGACGAGGAAGCGGCGTAAGCTGTTCTTCCCCATTGAATGTGAAGAGGCCGGTGGTGACACCGGCCTTTTTGTTTGGTGTTTGCGATGCCGAACCGGTCCTGTACGAAACCATCATGACTGTTCTGGTTCAAATCCGCCGGCAACGGGAGCAGGGGGAACGGATCTTCCTCATTGGCCCCGGCGGCGTGGGCAAATCTACCGTGGGTGACCTACTCGCCGGTCGGTGGGGTTGGGACTTGCTGGACCTCGATCTGATATTCTGTGCCGAGCTGGGGACGATTGGTCCCTATATCGCCGAGCGCGGTTATGAAGCCTACCGCATGGCCAATCTCGGTCTGGCCGAGTCTCTGGTTTCTGATCGCAATCAGCCTGCCATCCTGGTGACTTCGTCCGGGTTTCTGGCCGCGCCGGAAGGCAGCGGAGACCGCCGACGGTCTTTGGCGTTGCTTCGCACCGGCTACAGCATAACGCTCTTGCCTTCCCTAGATATCGACATTGCCACGGCCATTGTCGTGGAGCGGCAAGTCAACCGACCCTTTGGGCTTACAGCAAAGAGCGAGGCCGAGAAGTTCCGCGCGCGGTTCGCAATTTACCGCGACGCCGGCGACATGCTCGTCACATCCTTGGATTCTCCGTCCATGATCGCTGACGCCGTCTCCGAGTCCCTGGGCTTTTCCTGAACCATTCGGGCCTAGTCGAGCCCGGATGTCTTGCGGCTTTCATCGATTGGATGCATCACGGGGCGCTGCGCCGGAGCCTCCCATGTCCAACTATGTCTTTCTCGCCATCGCCATCATTGCCGAGGTCATCGCCACCAGCGCCCTCAAGGCGTCGCAGGGTTTTACCCAGCTCCTGCCCTCGATCCTCGTGGTCGTGGGCTATGGCGTGGCCTTCTATTTTCTGTCCTTGACGCTCCGGACCATTCCTGTCGGCATTGCCTATGCCATCTGGTCGGGCGCCGGCATCGTGCTGGTCGCGCTGATCGGCTTTGCCCTTTACGGTCAGAAGCTCGATCTCTGGGCCCTTGTCGGCATGGGGCTGATCATTGCCGGGGTGATGGTCATCAACCTCTTGTCGAAGTCGGCGGCGCATTGAGCCGATACTTGTCCGAAGCCAGGGCCGCTCGGACAGCGGCGACAGTGCCGGTGCGATCCAGGCCGCCGACCTCCAGCACATGGCTTTCGTAGGCGCCCAGCCCGGCAAATTCGGCATGGAGCGCGGCCACCACAGCCGGGTCGGTGAGGCTGTCGCCACCCCGTGCGCTGCAGCGGGAAACGGCCTCCTCAACGCCGGTGCGCAGCACCACGTAGTGCAGCGGTAGGCCGAGGTCCTGGAAGATCGGCAGCGTCCAGGGCCGGATGACGCCGTCGAGCGCCACGAAATAGCCGTTGCTGGCATAGGCGCCTGCGACCCCGGACGCGATGTCCATGATCATCCGGTTCTGCGCGTGCGATTCAGGCAGCCAGGGCGGCACGAGACCGGTCTTGATATAGCCCCAGAAGTCGTCGGAATGCAGGTGTACCTTCGGGCCGCCCGGCAGGTGCGCCAGTGCCTCAGCCGTCGTGGTCTTGCCCGAGCCGGGATGGCCGGAAAGGATGAGGATATGTCCGGCAGGCAGGTCGGTCATGGATCGCTCACCCGCAGCGGTTCATAGGAGACCATAACATGGGCGGCAAAGGCCGGCCGCTGCATCAGGGCCGCGTAGTAGCGTTCAATATGCGGCCAGCGGGGCCGGGCAATGTCGATGTCGAAGTAGCGGTAGAGCACATGCCCGAACTGGATATCGGCCAGCGTGAAGGCGTCGCCGGCGAGGAAGGCATGCCGCTCCAGCTGCCTCTCGGCGATGATCAGCAAGCGCTCGAGCTTGGTCAGGGCCTCGGCTGTCGCGACGGGGTCGCGCCTTGACGGCGCAGTCCGCACCACGCGCCAAAAGACCGGCCCGGTAAAGCCCAGGGTGATGTTGATCTTGGCCCATTCGGCCCATTTGTCCACTTCGGCCCGGTGGGTCGGATCGGCGGGCCAGAAGCTGTCGGGCGCGTAGCGGGCCGCCAGATAGCGCAGGATGGCGCCCGTCTCCCACAGGGCAGGGCCATCGCCATCGCGCAGCTCCGGCACGGTGCCATTGGGGTTCATGGCCAGAAATTGCGGTGTGTCGTTGCCGCCATGGCTATGGCCAATATCATGGCGCTCGACTTCGAGGCCGAGTTCGCCGATGCACCACATCAGCGCCTGCACGTTGGACGAGGTCTTTCGTCCCCATACGGTCAGCGTCATGGCTTGCCTCCCAGCACGTCCTTCATGCTCACCGTGGCACTGCCGGGCCGCAACGGCTTCTGCTGGCTTTCATGCGGCACCCAGCCGGCCAGCCAGATGATTTCCAACGTTGCCCGCACGCGTCCATCGGGGTCAGCATCGCGCTCGGCATAGGCTGCCGCCGCCGCTGCCAGCAGGGTGCGGGTGGCCAGGCGACGGGGCCGGTCGGCGAGCGGATTGCTGGCGCCGAGCGTCTTCAATTCAGCCATCAGCGCAAAGGGGGTGGCATAGCGCACGCGATGGGTTTCCACATCCGCCACCGGCAGGGCAAAACCCGCGCGTTGCAACAGCGCGCCGGCATCGCGCACCTGCGCCATGGGTGCGACGCGCGCCGAGGCGCCGCCGGTCACCTGCAGATCGGCGGCCAGGAAGGCCTCGCGCAGTTCGGAAAGGCTTTCCCCGCCCACAAAGGCCGCCAGCAGCAGGCCGTCAGGCTTGAGCACCCGCCGCAGCCGCGCAAGATGCCCCGGCACGTCATTGACCGCCTGCAGGTGCAGCAGCGAAATGACGAGGTCCTGCTCACCCTCCGGCAGTGTCGGAAACTCAGGCCCAGAGAAAGCCTCTACGCGCTGCATGGTCACCCGACCATTGGCGGTGAACAGCGTTTGTGGCAGCGTTTCGGCATCCGGCCCGATCAGCACGGCGCGGGTAAAGTCGCGCCTATAGGCGCCGAGGCGGTCGGCCAGGTCCTCCAGCACGAGGTCGCGCACGAAATTGTCGACTGACTGGCGACGGGCCAGGTTGCGGGCGATCTGCATGTCATCGAAGAGGCGGGGCGGGGTGGTCATGGAAGGGGCTTTCGCCGGAGCCGATCTGGGGCAATAGTGCCCTTATGGAGACGGGGGCCGGGGAAGTCAAAGCTATCGGGCGCTTGGAGCGTTTGGGACGGGGCCTATCGGGCCTCGGGCGCCTGCTGCTCGACCAGCTCTATCCGCCGGCCTGCATTGCCTGCCAGTCTCCGCTCACTGGCGGCGACTGCCTTTGCCCGACATGCTTTTCCGGCCTCAAGCAGATCAGTGTGCCCCTTTGTCCGGTCCTCGGCATTCCGTTTGAGACCGACCTTGGGTCGGAGGCACGTTCTGCCGAGGCGCTGGCTGACCCGCCGCCATTCGAGCGGGCCCGTGCTGCCGTCCGGTATGGCGAGGTTGCCGGCACGCTGGTGAGCCGGCTCAAATATGGCGACCGGCCGGAACTCGCCCGGTTCTGCGCCCGGCTGATGGCGGCGGCAGGCCGTGACTTCTGGGCAGCCGACCCGGTTCTGGCGCCGGTGCCGCTGCATGCGAGCCGCCTCCGGTTTCGCCGCTATAACCAATCGGCCCTATTGGCCCAGGAATTGGCACGGCAGACCGGCCTTGACGTCGATCCGCAGCTGGTCCGCCGCCACAAGAAGACGCGCCAGCAGGTCGGTCTGTCCGGCGACGGGCGCCTGCGCAACGTGCAGGGCGCGTTTTCCGTTCATCCGCTGTTCATGGAGCGGGTCCAGGGCCGGCCAATCGTTCTGGTCGACGATGTCTATACGACCGGCGCTACGGTGAAGGCCGTCACGCGGGTGCTCAGGCGCGCCGGTGCCGCCGAGGTGAACGTGCTCACTTTCGCCCGCGTTGTCATTGGCGAAGATTCGCCCATATAAGGGTGAGTTATCCTGGTTTAGGAGCCGACAACCCCCATGGCCAAGGTCGAAATCTATACCACGCCCACCTGTCCCTATTGCCACGCGGCCAAGTCGCTGCTCAGGGACAAGGGCGTTGATTATGTTGAGATTACCGTGCTCGATCCCGATCTGAGGGAGAAGATGACGCACCGTGCCCATGGCCGCCGTACCGTCCCGCAGATCTTTGTCGGCGAGACCCATGTCGGCGGTTATGACGACATGGCCGCCCTCGACAGGCGTGGCGGTCTCGACCCCCTCCTGGCCCAATAGATCATGAAAATCGCCGCCATCCAGATGTGTTCGGGACTTGATCCCGAAGAGAACCTTGCCGCGCTGAAACCGCTTCTGGCCGAGGCTGCCGCGGCAGGCGCCCAATATGCGCTGACCCCGGAAGTCACCATGATCTTCCCGGAGAATCGCGAGCAGCTGAAATCGGTGGCGGCGCCCTTCGAAGGCCATCCGCAACTGGCGGCGGTGGGCGACCTGGCGCGCCAACACCAGATGTTCGTGCAGATCGGATCGCTCCCGATCCCGCTCGAAGACGGGCGCTTTGCCAATCGCTCGGTGCTGTTCGGGCCGGATGGGGCGCAGCGCGCCACCTATGACAAGATCCACCTCTTCGATGCCGACATTGCCGGGCTCAATGCCTATCGGGAAAGCGCGACCTACAGGGGCGGCGAAAAGGCGGTAACCGCGCCGATTGGCGATTTCACCCTCGGCTTTTCCATCTGCTACGACATGCGCTTCCCCAGCCTCTACAATGCCCTGGCCAATGGCGGCGCGAACCTGATCGCCGTGCCAGCGGCCTTCACCGTGCCCACGGGCCAGGCGCATTGGCATGTGCTGCTGCGCGCCCGCGCCATCGAGACCGGCTCCTATGTGATTGCGGCAGCGCAGGGTGGCAGCCACGCTAATGGCCGGTCGACCTACGGCCATTCGCTGATCATCGACCCCTGGGGAAAGATCATCGCCGAGCTGGACCATGACCGGCCGGGGGTGCTCATGGCGGATATCGATCTGGCAGGTGTCAACGAGGCGCGCGGACGCGTGCCGGCGCTGGCCAATGCCCGCGACTTCGCGGCCCCAGCTTTGCAGCGCTAGAAACTGCGCCTATATGGATGTTAGCGAGGCATTTGCTCCACAAACAGACGTCCAGCACCGTGATTCAGTATTCGCTTCAATGTTCGAACGGCCACCGCTACGAGGCCTGGTTCAAGAGCGCCGCTGCCTACGAGGAGCAGCAGGCCCGCGGCATCGTCACTTGCGCCCAATGCGGCGATGCGCATGTCGAAAAGGCCCCGATGGCCCCCAATGTGGCCCGCACCGACCATGACCGGGTGCCGGTCAGTGCCAATCATCCGGACGCGGCCAGCATGCGCGCCATGCTGCGCGCCTATCGGCAGAAGGTGATGAGCGAGGCCGACTATGTCGGGGACCGCTTTGCCGAGGAAGCCCGAAAGATCCACTTCGAGGAGGTCGAGGCCCGCGGCATCTATGGCGAGGCCACGCGGGACGAAGTCGCCGGGCTCATCGAGGACGGCGTCGATTTCCTGCCTTTGCCCAATGTGGGCGAGGACAATTGAGCCTCTATCAGCGTTCCGGCTTTGATGCCGCGCTGTCGGCGCTGCCGGGTGTGACTCTGGTCGATCAGTGGGACGCCCGCGTCGCCAAGGTCGGCGGCAAGGTCTTTTGCCTTCTCTCCGATGCGGCGCCGCATCAGATCGTCTTCAAGTGTGGCGAAGAGAGCTTTGATATCCTCACCAGCCTCGACGGGGTCGAACAGGCGGCCTATTTCGCCAAGCGGCAATGGGTGCGCGTGAACGAAGGCTCCGAGCTGAGCGAGGCTGATCTGGTCGCCTATGCCGGCCGTTCCCATGCCCTGGTCGCCAAGGGGCTGACCAAGAAGCTCCGGGCCGAACTGGGCATTTTCTGAGATTTTGGGGGTTCAGGTCGGCCCGATAGGGAGGGTGGAATCCCCGCTATCGAGCCTGACCAGGCCAGCAACCTTGGCAGGCCGCTGGGTGGCTGCGGGCCATGTAGCACCGCAGGTGCGGCTTGTCACGCGATTGTCGTCTGACTAATAATCGAAGCGCGTTTTGCGCTTGGCGAACCAGCGATAGATTAGGACTAGGCCCACCCCGAGCACTGCTCCGGTGCCTATCATCGGCGTATCGGCAGGATGGCCAATCCACGCCAGCCACGCCGCCACACCAAAGGTTGCGCCACCCACCAAGGTTAGCAGCAGACCGAAAATCAAACCCATGTCATGCCCTCCAAGTTTTTGAAGAGGCTATATCGAGCATGTTAACGGGGCCCCCGGACGGCCCGTAAAATTCGAACGATCTGAGACACATAAGATCAGGCGGCGCCCAAGGCGCCGACCCAACTTAGTGCCAGAGCTTGTCGATGGCGGCGGTGTCGCGCACCGCGCCCTTGGCGGCCGAGGTCACCAGCGCCGCATAGGCCTTGAGGGCCGTCGTCACCTTGCGCTTGCGCGGGTGTTCCGGCTTCCAGCCCTTGGCGTCCTGCTCGGCGCGGCGCTTGGCGAGTTCGGCATCGCTCATCAGCACATTGACTGTGCGGTTGGGGATGTCGATCTCGATCGTGTCGCCTTCGCGCACAAGGCCAATGGCGCCGCCTTCGGCAGCTTCGGGCGAAGCATGGCCGATGGAGAGACCCGATGTGCCGCCCGAGAAGCGACCGTCGGTCAGCAAGGCGCAGGCTTTGCCAAGGCCCTTCGATTTCAGATAGCTCGTGGGATAGAGCATTTCCTGCATGCCGGGGCCGCCCTTGGGGCCCTCATAGCGAATGACGATGACATCGCCCGGCTTGATCTCATTGGAGAGAATGGCCTTCACGGTCGAATCCTGGCTCTCGAAGACACGGGCCGGGCCGGTGAATTTGAGGATCGATTCATCGACTCCTGCCGTCTTCACAATGCAGCCGTCGAGCGCGATATTGCCCTTGAGCACGGCCAGGCCCCCATCCTTGGAGAAGGGGTTTTCCGGCGAGCGGATAGCACCATTGGTGCGGTCAGTATCCAGTTCCTTCCAGCGGTTGGACTGGGAGAAGGCTTCCGTAGTGCGCACGCCGCCGGGCGCAGCCATGTAGAAGTTGCGGACGCTTTCCGAATTGGTGCGGGAAATGTCCCACTTGTCGATGGCGTCGCCCATGGTGGCGGCATGAACCGTAGGTTCGCTGCGGTTGATGAGCCCGCCGCGGTCGAGCTGGCCCAGAATAGCAAAGATGCCGCCAGCGCGATGCACGTCTTCCATATGAACGTCCGACTTGGCCGGGGCGACCTTGGACAACACCGGCACCTTGCGGCTGAGGCGGTCGATATCGTCCATGGTGAAATCGACGCCGCCTTCATGGGCGGCTGCCAGAATGTGCAGCACCGTATTGGTCGAGCCGCCCATGGCGATGTCGAGGCTCATGGCGTTTTCGAACGCGGCCTTGGTGGCGATGGAGCGCGGCAGCACGCTTTCGTCTTCCTGCTCGTAGTAGCGGCGGGCGAGATCGACGATGAGGTGGCCCGCTTCCTGGAACAGGCGCTTGCGGTCCGAGTGGGTGGCGAGGGTCGAGCCATTGCCCGGCAGCGACAGGCCAAGCGCTTCGGTCAGGCAGTTCATCGAATTGGCGGTGAACATGCCCGAGCACGAGCCGCAAGTGGGGCAGGCGGCTTCTTCGACGGCCTGCACCTCGGCGTCGGTATAGTGGTCGTCGGCGGCCATCACCATGGCGTCGACCAGGTCGAGCGCCTGCAGCTTGCCCTTGATCATGGCCTTGCCGGCTTCCATCGGGCCACCGGAGACGAAGACCACGGGGATGTTGAGGCGCATTGCGGCGTTCAGCATGCCGGGGGTGATCTTGTCGCAGTTGGAAATGCAGACCATGGCGTCGGCGGTATGGGCGTTGACCATATATTCCACCGAGTCCGCGATGATGTCGCGGCTGGGCAGGGAATAGAGCATGCCGTCATGGCCCATGGCGATGCCGTCATCGACCGCGATGGTGTTGAATTCCTTGGCGACGCCGCCAGCTGCCTCGATCTCGCGCGCCACGAGCTGGCCGAGGTCCTTCAGGTGCACGTGACCGGGCACGAACTGGGTGAAGCTGTTGACCACGGCAATGATGGGCTTGCCGAAATCGCCTTCCTTCATGCCGGTGGCGCGCCAGAGGCCACGCGCGCCGGCCATGTTGCGGCCATGGGTAGTGGTACGGGAACGATAGGCGGGCATGGCAAATATCCTCGGCAATAAGGTACCGGTGGGGCCGGTTTTGTGATCGGGATGGTTTAGACCCATTCTAGGCCAACGGCAAGGAATTTCCGTACCGTACCGTACGGTACTGTCCGAGCCGGCGGCGCGGCGCCAAGCTACTGCGATTACATTGGGCTAGGACTGGCGTCGTTCCCTGGGGGAAGAAAGGAGGGATTCTGCTTCTTTCGTTTCGTGCGGCTGAAGAGAAAGCCCGAAAGGAAGATGGCTGGGACCATGTAGTAGGCACTCAGGAAGGAGGCGACATTGACGGCTCGCGCCGCACCGTCATCGGGGGATAGATCGAGAACCGACTGTGTCAGCCAAGGAAGAGATGGCAAGAGAACGGCAGTCAAACGGTAGGCAAATCGCCAAAATTTCGACGGGCTTGAGTGTCCGAAGACTGCGACTACTAGGACAAGATATACGACCACGCCAATGGCGATGCCGATTTGAACTTCGACGACACCAACTTCCACAACTCGAAACTCTTGCATCCAGCCTGCCTTCCGATCGAGTGCTGTATTGGCACAAGAAGCATACCACACAGAATAAGCCGAAGACCACTACAGGCGACCCCGAGAGATTGCCGTACCGTACGGTACTCTCGTTGTCGAAATTCTGCGCGCCTGTCCGTTGTCCCCGTGTCAGTATCGCAAACCCGAGCCCAAGGAGGCCACAATGCGCTATTTCATGTCCATCATTCCCCCTGCCGACCTCAAGCCCGAGGACATTTCGCAAGGCCTGATGGACGCCATGGGTCCCTGGATGGAAAGATGCCTGGCTGAAGGAACGCTCATTTCCACCGGCGGTCTCAAGGGGGCAGAGGAGGGTCGCCGCCTCAAGGGCGCGACGGGCACGATCATCGTCACCGATGGTCCATTCTCCGAAGCCAAGGAAGTGGTGGGCGGCTATGCCGTCTTCGAGGCACCCGATCTCGACGCCGCGACCCGCTTGGCCGGCGAGTTCATGCAGATGCATATCGACAATGGCATTCCCAACATCGTGCTCGAACTGCGCGAAATTGCCGGCGGCGCCAATTATTGAAGCGCATCTGCCTTGGGCCGAGCGGATGCAGCGCGCTCGGCCGGTGTCAGAACTTGTAGCGCAGACCCGCAGTGACGGCATTGGCGCCATCGATATGGGCGATGGTGCCAAACCCGCCCGAGCGATGCTGGACGCGACCAAAGGCCTCCCATTCCGGATGCTCATCCACGGATACGGCGATTTCCGGCGCCAGATAGTAGAGGACGTGCGCGCTCTGTCCGGCCTCGATCTCACGCGCCGTCTCCACCCCGATCGTCTCCGTCACGACGGAGAGGCCACCGGTTATGGATGGCGTGATGTTGAGCGGGCCGACTTCAAAAGTCCCCAGCCGGTTCACCAGGCCCATCCAGGCCTCGCCCGAAATCGGTGCGCCGATCCGGACGCCGGCGCCCACCTCGATGCCCATCTGGAAGCCCCGATATTCATGGAAGAAGTGCTGGTAGCCGATGCCGGCAAAGACGTTCGATTCCAGCTTCCAGCGCCAGGGCTGAAGAGTATCGCCAAAATAGCCGGCGGTCAGCGGACCTCCGAAGACGAAGACACTCTCGTCTGGAAGGGATTGCGCTTGGATGGGCGCGGCAAGGCAAAGCCATGCAGCCCCAAGCGCGGCCAGCGCGCGGGCACAAATAACCATATGCGATCACTCTAAATTTTGGTGCTCAATGAGCACCCTAGGCGACCGGTTCCCGCACCGCTGATCACATTTTTCGTTTGGCGATCACAATTTGCCTTCTGCGGTCCCTTCGACCGGAACGGCCCTGCCGCCGTCTCCGTTGAGTACCTGGATAAAGACCACATGGGTTTACCAAGGCGGCACGCGCTTGCCCTGGCGTAGGTAGTTGTTCGGATTTCTGAGATCATGTTGTACAAGCGTATGATTGCGGCTGTCATGGCGTCGGTCGTTCTTTTGCCCGCAATGGCTTCAGCCAATGGCTTGCTCGGGGGTGTCCTGGGCGGCGGCGAGGGTTCGGGCCTGCTCGGTGGCGGGCTGGTGACCTTGGAGTCGGGCAATGCCGGCACGTCAGGCCTTGTCAATGTCGGCATCGGCGGCAGCGAAGGCTTGGTGACGGCCAATGTCGGGGCCAATGACCCCGTGGTGGGCGCCCAGGTGCTGGGCCCGCAGGGCGTTGTCAATGTCGACCTCGATTTGGGCGACGTCGGCGCCAGCGTTAATGTCGGCGGCCCCAACCTCATCAATGTCGATATCGACCTGCCCAATGGGGGCGGTGGTGGCAACGGAGGCAATGGAGGGAACGGTGGGAACGGATCGGGCGGCAATGGCAATGCCGGGTCCAATGGGAACAACGGCTCCAACGGCAATGGCGGCGCCGATAGTCGCTCCATCTTCTCGTCGAGCACGTCAAACGGTCAGGTGACGGCAGCCTGCGCCGGCTACACTTCCAACCAGCTGCTGGCCCTGTTCAACAAGAGCACCATGCAGGGGTGGAACCGCGCCAGCGGCATTCAGCTCATCCCGATCCGCGTCTGCGCCGATCTGCGCCGTCGGATCGCCAACTGGCTGGCTGGCAATGGTGACTATCACCGCCTGTTGGGCGCGGTCGCCCTGGACCCGCTGGTCAACGCTGCCCTCAGCCGCACCCAATACCGGCCAGGCCATGTGCTTGGTGTTCACCGGCAGGGGTCGACGCTGATGGTCTACGTGTTCTGATCCTGCCTCCGATCAAACCGTAGCGGCCGGCTGCCACCCCAGGGCAGCCGGTCCATTGCGTCAGCTTCCGGGCCGTTCGGCCAGGACCATGTAGTTGACGCCCATGTCGGACGACGCCCGCCATTCGTCGGCAAGCGGATTGTAGGTTACCCCGGTTTGGTCGATGACCTTGAGGCCATTGCGCCTCAGCTGGGCCGTGATCTCCTCCGGAGTGAGGAATTTCTTCCAGTCATGGGTGCCGCGCGGCAACCAGCGCAGCACATATTCGGCGCCCACAATGGCGAGCACCCAGGACCGGGCGGTGCGATTGAGGGTGGCGGTGAACATCAGCCCGCCCGGCGCCACGAGATCGGCGCAGCTCTTCATGTAGAGCGGCACGTTGTCGACATGCTCCACCACTTCCATGTTGAGCACGACGTCGAATTTCTCGCCTGCTGCAACGAGCGCCTCGCTGGTCGTTGCCCGGTAGTCGATCGCGAGCCCGGATTTTTCCGCGTGGATCCTGGCGATGGCAATATTGCGCTCGGCTGCGTCCACGCCGGTGACGCTGGCGCCCAGGCGCGTCAGGGGTTCACAGAGTAGGCCGCCGCCGCAGCCGACATCGAGGATAGTCAGCCCTTCAAATGGTCGGATGGACCGGGCGTCGCGGTCGAAGTGGCGCACCAGGTGATCGCGAATATAGCTCAGCCGCACCGGATTGAACTTATGCAGCGGCTTGAACTTGCCGTTGGGATCCCACCATTCCTCCGCCATGGCGGTGAACTTGGCGATTTCGGCGTCGTTGACGGTGCTGGCACTCTCGGACATGGCGCGCTCCTTGTGCAGTCCTTATCGCGCCCGGGCGGGGCGGGAGCAAGGCGCGGCCTGTCGCAGGGGGCAGCACGGGTTGCCCATTGATTGCGCATGCTCTTTGTCGTATGTCCGCGCCCAACAACAAGCGTACCGCCGGGTTCGGCGGATCAGCGGGGAAAATCCGTGGCCCGTATCGTCGTCAAGTTCGGTGGCACCTCCGTCGCCAATGTCGAGCGCATCCGCAATGCCGCGCGCCATGTGAAGCGCGAGGTCGAAGCCGGCAATGAAGTGGCCGTCGTGGTATCGGCCATGTCGGGCAAGACCAATGAACTGGTTGGCTGGGTCAACGAGGCGTCAAAATTCCATGACGCGCGCGAATATGATGCCGTGGTCGCCTCTGGCGAGCAGGTGACGGCGGGCCTGATGGCTATCGTCCTCTCGGAAATGGGCATCCAGTCCCGCTCCTTTGCCGGCTGGCAGGTGCCCATTCATACCGACGACGCCCACGGTGCGGCGCGCATCACCGATATCGAGCCCAGCGAGCTCGACAAGCGCATGAAGGATGGCTGGGTACCGGTCATCACCGGCTTCCAGGGCGTGTCGCCCCATGGCCGCATCACGACGCTGGGGCGGGGCGGTTCGGACACGTCGGCCGTCGCTGTTGCGGCAGCCGTGAAGGCGGACCGCTGCGATATTTATACCGATGTCGATGGCGTCTACACCACCGACCCGCGCATCGTGCCCAAGGCGCAGCGACTGACCAAGATTTCCTTCGAAGAAATGCTGGAAATGGCCTCGCTCGGCGCCAAGGTACTGATGATCCGTTCGGTGGAAATGGCGATGGCCCATAAGGTGCGCCTGACCGTCCGCTCCAGTTTCGATGACCCGGACGCGCCGCAGATCGCGCCCGACGGCACGCCCGGCGTCCCGGGCACTCTCGTCTGCGATGAGGAAGAGATCATGGAAAAGCAGATCGTTTCGGGCGTGACGCTCGCCAAGGCCGAGGCCAAGATCACCCTGCGCGACGTCAAGGACAAGCCCGGTGTCGCCGCCGCCATTTTCGGCACCCTGGCCGACAGGGGCATCGTGGTCGACATGATCGTGCAGAACATTGCCGATGACGGTGCCACGACCGACATCACCTTCACCGTGCCCGACAGCGAATATGAAAAGGCCGTCAAGGCGCTCGAGGACAATGGCGGGCGCTTTGAGTATGCGCGCCTTTCCGGCTCGCGCGGCGGCGCCAAGGTCTCGGTCGTGGGCGTGGGTATGCGTTCTCATGCCGGCGTTGCTGCCTCGATGTTCAAGGCTCTCGCCGACAAGGGCATCAATATCCAGCTCATCACCACTTCGGAGATCAAGACCTCGGTTCTGATCGATGAAGAATATGCCGAGCTTGCGGTTCGCGCTCTGCACACCTATTACGGTCTGGACAGACAGGACGCCTGACCGAAGTCGAGGGGATAAGGCCGCGTCCTTCAACAAGGGGGGCGGCTTTGCGGGCTGCCTTGACGAGGCATGGTCACGACCATAGGCGGCCCCAGGGTGCTGCTGCGGCAATTGCGCGAGACAATGGCGGAGCCTCTGGCCTCGCAGGCCCGTCTCGACAAGATCGTTGATCTCATCGCCGAGAACATGCGCGCCGATGTGTGCTCGTTCTACGTGCTGCGCGACGACGGCGCTCTCGAGCTCTTCGCCACCCATGGCCTCAAGGCCGAATCGGTTCACCTCACCACCTTGCGCCTGGGCGAGGGCCTTGTCGGCCTGATCGCTGCCGAAGCCGAGCCGCTCAGTCTCGACGATGCGCCCAGCCATCCCTCCTTCGCCTACCGCCCGGAAACGGGCGAGGACAAGTACAATTCCTTCCTCGGCGTGCCGGTGCTGCGGGCGGGCCAGACGCTCGGTGTTCTGGTCGTTCAGAACGGGGACAGGCGCCACTATGGCGAGGACGAGACCGAGGCCATGCTGACCACGGCCACAATCCTGGCCGAAATGATTGCGACCAGCGATTTCGACAATCTGATCAAGCCCGGGTCGGATATCGACCTCAGGCGGCCTCGCATGTTCAATGGCGTCAGCTTCACCGATGGCATAGCGCTCGGGACCGTGGTGCTCCACGATCCGCGCGTCGTGGTCACCAATTTCATCGCCGAAGATACGGATGCGGAAAAGCAGCGGCTCGATACGGCTCTCGCTTCCATGCGCGTCTCTATTGACGCCATGCTCGACCATGGCGACATGCAGCCGACCTCCGATCACCGCGAAATCCTCGAAACCTATCGCATGTTCGCCAATGACCGGGGCTGGGTGAACCGGCTCATGGAGGCGATCGACAATGGTCTTTCTGCCGAGGCCGCGGTGGAGCGGGTGCAGAACGATACCCGCGCCCGCATGCTCCGGCAGACCGACCCCTATATCCGCGACCGCCTGCACGATCTGGACGACCTCGCCAATCGGCTGCTGCGGGTGCTGACTGGGGACGGGCAGACCCTGGGCCGTAAGGATCTGCCGGACAATGCCATCCTCGTCGCCCGCAATATGGGGCCGGCGGAGCTGCTCGAATATGACCGCAAGAAGCTTCGGGGCGTCGTGCTCGAAGAGGGCGGTGCCACGGCCCACGTCGCCATTGTTGCCCGCTCACTGGGCCTGGTCGCAGTGGGTCAGGCGCAGTCCATCGTTTCGATGTGCGAAACCGGCGATGACATCATCATCGATGGGCCGCAGGGCCAGGTACACTTGAGGCCAACGCCCGAAGTCGAACAGACCTATATCGACAAGGTGCGCATCTCGGCCCGGCGGCGGGCGCATTATGCGGCGCTCAAGAACAAGCCGAGTGTCACCAGGGACGGCATCGAGATCACGCTGCTGCACAATTCCGGGCTGGTCGCCGACCTGCCCATGCTCGACGATACCGGGGCCGCGGGCGTCGGGCTTTTCCGCACCGAGTTGCAGTTCATGATCGCCAGCCGCCTGCCGCGCCTGGCTGAACAGGTGGACCTCTATGCCGAGGCCATGCAGATCGCCGGCAACCGGCCGGTCGTTTTCCGCCTGCTCGATATCGGCGGGGACAAGGTGGTGCCCTATCTGCGCTCCGCGGCCGAGGAAAACCCAGCCATGGGTTATCGCTCCATCCGGCTCGGTCTCGACCGGCCGGGCCTGTTGCGCACCCAGCTCCGCGCTCTCCTGATTGCGGCGCGCGGACGACCGATCAAGATCCTCGTGCCCATGGTCACCGAGACCTTCGAATTTCGTCAGACCAAGCTGGTGCTGAAGAAGGAAATCGAGCGCTTGAAGCGCGCCGGGCAGCCCGTGCCCGAAAGGGTCGAGATCGGCGCCATGGTGGAAGTGCCATCGTTGCTGTTCGAGCTCGATCAGATCATGCCCGAAAGTGACTTCGTCTCCATCGGTTCCAACGACCTAGTGCAGTTCCTCACGGCCGCCGACCGCGCCAACCCGCGCGTCTCCAAGGCCTATGACCCGATCGCCCTGCCGCGCCTCAGGGCAATCCGCCTTGTGGTCGAAGCCGCAGCGCGTCACAACAAGCCCGTCACCATGTGCGGCGAACTGGCCGGCAAGCCAATGGAGGCGCTGGCCCTCATGTCCATCGGCATGACGCGGCTTTCCATGAGTCCGGCCTCGATCGGCCCGATCAAGGAAATGATTCTCAACGTGGAATTGAAGCCGATCCAGGCGGCAGTGGCCGCCGCGCTTGGCGACGGCGCGGACGGCGTTTCAATCCGCCAACTGCTCACCGAATGGGTGGAAAAGCAGAACCTGCCCATGGGCTGAGCCTGCGAGAAGTCCCGAAGGACCAAGGGCGCGGGTCAGAAGAGATATCCCCGCTCGCTCCGGCTGCCCTCATATTCCTCCCATCACTCCCGCGTCGGACGGACTGCAGCGAACAGTTGCGGGGGGAGCCGGTGAGACTGGATTCGCTCCAGTTCTCGCCTGCTATCGGGTCACCTTGCGACGAGCGATCAAGAGGGGCCGGGACGGGCAGGAGAAACCCGGCATCCTTCGATCCGTCCCGAAGGGCAAATCTCTCCGGCGGAGAGATTTGAGGGGAGAAGGCCATAAGCGCTACGCGCGAATGGCCCATGGGGCGGCGACGTCTCTATCCATTCAACTTTACTGAGACGCACGCGCCTCGGGATCCGTCCAATTGGATCACCAGGGACCACCCGGTTGCCCGGCATTTGGTCATGCCCTGAGCGCCGCATGAAATCCATCGACCCTTGCGCTTGCGGTTCGCTGTCATTACAGCCAGCGCCATATCTGTCTGAAAGACTTTGCCATGCCCAGCCTGCCCCAGGACAAGCTCGACGCGCTCGAAACCCGCTTCCAATATATCGAAGCGGCGTTGTCGTCTGGAGTCAGTCCGGACGAGTTGGCCAAGCTCTCCAAGGAGCATTCGGAACTCTCGGAAATCGTGGGCGAGATCAGTGCCTACAAGAAGGCCCAGCGCGATCGGGCCGAAGCCGAGGCGCTGCTGAAAAGCGGCGACAAGGACATGGCCGAGATGGCCCAGGCCGAAATCGAGGAGCTCGACGAGACCCTCGAAAAGCTTGAGCAATCCATCCGCATCTTGCTTCTGCCCAAGGACGAGGCGGACGAGAAATCGGTCATCCTCGAAATCCGCGGCGGCACCGGTGGCGATGAAGCCGCTCTCTTCGCCGGCGACCTCTTCCGCATGTATGAGCGCTATGCCTCGATCCGCGGATGGAAGGTCACGGTGATGGAAGAGAGCCCCGGCGAAATGGGGGGCTTCAAGGAAATCATCGCCAATGTCTCGGGCAAGGGTGTGTATGCGCGCATGAAGTACGAGTCGGGCGTGCACCGGGTGCAGCGCGTGCCGGCGACCGAAGGCTCGGGTCGCATCCACACCTCGGCAGCCACGGTCGCGGTGTTGCCGGAGGTGGAAGACATCGACATCGACATCCGCAACGAGGATATCCGCATCGATACGATGCGGGCCTCCGGCGCTGGCGGCCAGCACGTCAACACCACCGATTCGGCGGTGCGTATCACCCATATCCCCACCGGTATCGTCGTTACCTCGGCGATGAAGAGCCAGCACCAGAACCGGGCTCAGGCCATGCTTGTTCTCCGCTCTCGCCTCTACGAGATGCAGCGCGAGGAGCGCGACAGCGCCCGCTCGGCCGATCGCAAGAACCAGGTGGGGTCGGGTGACCGGTCGGAACGCATCCGGACCTACAATTTCCCGCAGGGGCGGGTCACCGATCACCGCATCAACCTGACGCTCTACAAGCTCGACAAGGTGATTGCCGGCGAGGCCCTCGACGAGTTGATCGAGGCGCTCATCACCGAGAACCAGGCCGCGCAGCTGGCTGCCATGGAGCAGGTCAACTGAGCGGCAGCGCCAGCATCGGCGCGCTGTGGCGCGGCTGGCGCGACGTGCTGACCCGCCTCGGATTTGAAACCGCCGCACTCGATGCCAAGCTGCTGACCGGCCATGCCCTTGGCCTTGATGCTTTGGCCTTGGCAATGCGCGAGCAGGAGCAGGTCAGTGATGCCGACGCCGCTCGCGTGGCAGATCTCGTGCAGCGCCGGATGAGCGGCGAGTCAGTGGCGCGAATCATCGGAGAGCGCGAGTTTTATGGGCTCCCCTTCCGTCTCAGCCCCGCCACACTGGAGCCGCGTCCCGATACCGAACTCTTGGTCGACCTGGCCATCGAACGCCTTCCACAAGGCGGCAGACTGCTCGACCTGGGCACCGGAACAGGTTGCATTCCCATCGCTATACTCGCCAACCGGCGCGACGCGAAGGGTATCGCGACCGATCTCAATCCTGATGCTCTGGTCATGGCCCAGGAAAATGCCGGGCGCATCGGTGTCTTCGATCGGCTCGGCTTCGTCCCCAGCGACTGGTTCGAGGCGTTGGCCAATGACGACTGGTTCGACCTCGTCCTCTCCAACCCGCCCTACATAGCTAGTGCCGTGGTCGAGACGCTCGCACCCGAAGTGAAGAACTTCGATCCGCGTCTGGCGCTAGATGGTGGCCCCGATGGTCTCGCGCCCTATCGCATCATCGCTGGACAGTCCGGCCGCTTCCTCGTGCCCGGTGGCAAGGTGCTGGTCGAGATCGGCCATGATCAGGGTCCAGCCGTTGCCGATCTCTTCGCCCTTCACGGTTTCGCCGATATCGCCGTTCACAAGGACCTCAACAACCTTGACCGTGTGGTCGAGGCGCACCACTTGAGAGACAAGTAGACCGGCCGGTTAAGGCAGAGCGCAATTAATGCTGGTCAAAACCGGGCGAAGCGGCTAGTTTGCCGATGCTGTCAATGGCGCATCATGAGCGCCGCGGCGATTACACCCGATCCAAAATGTATGTGGCTGCAGATGCAGCGCGGTTCCGGCGGGCCGGAACGACGCGAGGGACGGGACGGACTTTTCCGGGTCGCTGCCGACAGCATTCGGTCTTCATGAAGCCAGACCATTCCCCGCACGGTGCGCTATTACCACCGCCGGGGTCACGGGCCGGATCGGGCCAGTTTGAACCGGTCGACCCCCTGATGTGACGCTTAACTTTTAGAGTTAGACAAAGCGACCCGATGAGACCTAACCAGAACAAGAACCGGCAGCGCGGCCGGAACGGCGGACGCAAACATGTCAATCCGCTGTCGCGCAACTATGAGAGCAACGGTCCGGACGTGAAGGTGCGCGGCAACGCCGCCCATATCGCCGAAAAATATCTGCAGCTGGCCCGCGATGCCCAATCCTCGGGCGATTCGGTAATGGCCGAGAACTACCTGCAGCATGCCGAGCACTATTTCCGCATCGTCTCCTCCGCACAGCAGGCCATGAACGGTCCGCGTGACGGTCAGGGTGACGAGGTCGATTTCGACGACGATGCCAACGACGTCAATTCCCGCTTCTCCTCGCCCCAGCCGGTGCAGAGCCAGCCGCAGGGCAATGAGAACGAGGGTGATGTCGGCGCCGGTGAAAGCCAGGCGCAGCCGGCCGAGGAGGCAGCCGTCGCTCCGGCTGCTGCGGAAGGCGATGGCGAACCCGCACAGCGCAAGCCGCGCGAGCGCCGTCCGCGTCGCCGTCGTCCCGCCGGGGGCGAGGGGGCGGCCGATCCGGGCAGTGCACCCCAACCGGACCTTCCGGCATTCCTTACAGGCAATGTCGCCGAGTAACGCTATCGAGGCCGGGCTTATGTCCGGCCTCTTCGTTTCCGCTATTCTGCATCACAGCTGGCGCAGCCCTCCGTCGCTGACTTTTTGTCGCGCTGCTCTTTTGTTCCGGTCTCCAATACCTACATCACTGACAAAGGGAATGTGCCGATCCGGGCATTCCAAGAATCGACGCTTCCGCCGTCTTCCGGTGCTTCGGGCCGGGTGACGGGCGAGATCAGGAGAGTTGCATGAATATCGAAAAGTACAGCGAGCGCTCGCGCGGCTTCATCCAGAGCGCGCAGACAGCTGCGCTCGGCAAGGGGCATCAGCAGTTCAGTCCCGTCCACCTGCTCAAGGTGTTGCTGGACGACGACCAGGGCATGGCCAGCGGCCTCATCGAGAGGGCCGGGGGCGACGCCAAGGCCGTCCGTGCCGGTGTCGAGGCAGCGCTGAACAAAATCCCCAAGGTCTCCGGCGATGCCGGACAGCTTTACCTGAGCCGCGAACTGGCGCGCGTCTTCGACACGGCCGAACAGGCCGCGCAAAAGGCCGGCGACAGCTTTGTCACCGTTGAACGGCTGCTGCTGGCGCTGGTGATCGAGAAGGATACCGATGCTGGACGAATCCTGACCTCGGCCGGCGTGACGGCCCAGGGTCTCAACACCGCCATCGAAGCCATCCGCAAGGGACGCACGGCCGACAGCGCGTCGGCCGAAAACACCTATGACGCGCTCAAGAAATATGCGCGCGACCTCACCAAGGACGTGCGCGAGGGCAAGCTCGACCCCGTGATCGGCAGAGACGAAGAAATCCGCCGCACCATCCAGGTTCTCTCCCGCCGCACCAAGAACAATCCGGTGCTCATTGGCGAACCCGGCGTCGGCAAGACGGCGATTGCCGAAGGCCTAGCCATCCGTATCGTCAATGGGGACGTGCCCGAAAGCCTCAAGAACAAGAGCCTGCTTGCCCTCGACATGGGCGCCCTTATCGCTGGCGCGAAATACCGCGGCGAGTTCGAGGAGCGTTTGAAATCGGTTCTGAGCGAAGTCACCGCGGCCGAAGGGCAGATCATCCTCTTCATCGATGAGATGCATACCCTGGTCGGCGCCGGCAAGAGTGAAGGCGCTATGGATGCATCCAACCTCCTGAAGCCCGCTCTGGCGCGTGGTGAATTGCACTGCGTTGGGGCGACAACGCTCGACGAATACCGCAAGCATGTAGAGAAAGATCCGGCCCTGGCGCGGCGCTTCCAGCCCGTCTTCGTGTCCGAGCCGACGGTGGAAGACACAATTTCGATCTTGCGTGGCCTTAAGGAGAAATACGAACTTCACCATGGCATCCGCATCGCCGACTCGGCGCTGGTGAGCGCTGCGACCCTTTCCAACCGGTACATCACCGATCGATTCCTGCCCGATAAGGCCATCGACCTGATGGACGAGGCGGCAGCGCGGCTGCGTATGGCCGTCGACAGCAAGCCCGAAGCGCTGGACGAGCTTGATCGCAAGATCATGCAGCTCAAGATCGAGCGTGAGGCCCTTAAGAAGGAAACCGACGAGGGCTCCAAGACGCGGCTCGAGCGACTGGAACAGGACCTGGCTGGCTTCGAAGAACAGGCTCAGGCCCTCTCGGCCAAGTGGATGGCGGAAAAGGAGCGTCTGCAAGGCTCGACCAAGCTCAAGGAAGAGCTCGACGCGGCCCGCAGCCAGCTCGAAATCGCCCAGCGCCAAGGGGATCTGGCCAAGGCAGGCGAGCTCGCCTATGGCGTCATTCCCGACCTCGAAAAGCGCCTGGCCGCTGCTGACGATGCGGATGGCGACGGTAAGCCCGATGCCGTCATGGCCAAGGAAACCGTCGAGCCCAGCGACATTGCCCAGGTGGTTTCGCGGTGGACCGGCATTCCGGTCGACCGGATGATGGAAGGCGAAAAGGAGAAGCTTCTCCACATGGAAAGCTCGCTCAGCGCCCGCGTCATTGGCCAGGCCGAGGCGGTCAAGGCGGTTTCCAAGGCGGTCCGCCGCTCGCGGGCCGGCCTCCAGGATCCGAACCGGCCGATTGGCTCGTTCATTTTCCTCGGGCCAACCGGCGTGGGCAAGACCGAGCTGACCAAGGCACTGGCGCAATTCCTCTTCGACGACGAGACCGCCATGGTGCGGCTCGACATGTCGGAGTTCATGGAGAAGCACTCGGTGGCCCGCTTGATCGGTGCTCCTCCGGGTTATGTCGGCTATGACGAAGGCGGTGTCCTGACCGAGGCGGTTCGGCGCCGGCCCTACCAGGTGATCCTCTTCGACGAGATCGAAAAGGCGCATCCGGATGTGTTCAACGTCCTCCTGCAGGTGCTCGATGACGGGCGCCTGACGGACGGGCAGGGCCGCACCGTCGACTTCCGCAACACTGTGGTCATCCTCACCTCCAACCTCGGGGCCGAATACCTGGTCGAGCTCAAGGATGGCGAGCCGGTGGAACTGGTGCGCGGAAAGGTGCTCGATGCGGTCAAGGCGGCTTTCCGGCCCGAATTCCTTAACCGGATCGATGAAATCCTGCTGTTCCACCGCCTCGGGCGCGAACACATGGGCAATATCGTCGACATCCAGTTCGGGCGGCTCGAAGCACTGCTTCGGGATCGCGATATCACGCTGGAGTTGACGCCCAAGGCCCGCGAATGGCTCGCCAACGAAGGCTATGATCCGGCCTATGGCGCCCGTCCGCTCAAGCGCGTCATCCAGCGGGAAGTGCAGGACGAGCTGGCCGAGGAGATCCTTACGGGCACGGTCAGCGATGGCGGTCGTGTTGTGGTCGATGCCGATGACAGCGGCATCGTGCTGCTTCCCGGCGGCAAGGGCGAAGCTGACGCCGCAGCCTAGGCCAAAAGAATGCGCGAAGGGCCGGTCGATTGACCGGCCCCTTCGTTCCCTGGATCAGGACGACATCGGAGACCGCCAAACACCCCACTTGCCATCTGGGCCAGACATGACTAGAACATAAAGTGAACACTTATTGTAGCGCGTTGATGGCAGAAGCGATCGGAGAGGCAGGTATGGCTGACCGACTGGACTATATCGAATTTCCTTCGTCTGATCGGGGCGCCACGAGTGCCTTCTTTAAATCCGCCTTCGGCTGGGGCGCGGTTAGCTATGGGCCGGTTTACGACGGCATAGAAGGTGCCGGTATCGATGGCGGAGTCGATGCGGGCGAGGACCGGGTGGCGTCAACCATGGCCGTGGTCCGGACTGATGATCTTGACGCGGCCGAGAGCCGCGTACTGGCAGCGTGTGGGACGGTCACCCGGCCGCAGTTTGATTTTCCGGGCGGGCGTCGTTTCCACTTCCGTGAGCCCGGCGGCAATGAACTGGCAGTTTATGTCAGCCGGCCAGAATAGGTCCGGTCAGTTGGACCGGGCGACCGTCACCGGAGCAGGCTCGCGCGCCATCAGGTCGTTGATCTGGGCAATCGTCTGCTCGAATTCGTCGCGATACTGCTCGGCCAACACATTGTCCTTGGGCAGTTTCACGCTGAGCGGATCGACCAGATTGCCGTTGATCTTGATTTCGAAATGCAGGTGCGGGCCGGTTGACTGGCCGGTCGAGCCGACATAGCCGATGATCTGACCCTGCCGCACGCGTGAACCCTCGCCCAGCCCGTCGGCGTAGCGCGACATGTGGCCATAGGCGGTTTCATAGCCGTTGACGTGCTGGATCTCGACCTTGTTGCCGTAGCCGGACTGCCACTTGTAATAGGTGATGACGCCATCGCCGGCGGCATAGATCGGCGTGCCGGTGCGGGCAGCAAGATCAACGCCGGTATGAAGCCGGCGGGTCTTGAAGATGGGGTGGATACGGTAGCCGAAACGCGAGCGCAGCGTACCGCCGCCTTCGAGTGGACGCCGATTGAGGAAGCGCTTGCCGGTCTCGCCGTCCGGATCATAGAAGTCGACCACGCCGTCATCTGTGCTGAAGCGATAGAGTTCGCGCTTGGTACCTGAGAGCGAGAGGCTCACATAGAGCAGTTCGTCCTCCGCCGCCTCAGTCGTGTCGCCAGCCTGGAGGATTTCGATCGTATCACCAGCCGTGATGCGCTTGGTCATGTCTATGTCGTAGGCAAACATGCCGATGATGCGTTCGATCGTCTCGTCGCTCAAATCGTGCTTGCGGCCGGTCTCCCAGATGGAGCGATAGACGGTGGGCAGGTTGCCCACATTGATCTGCTCAACATCCTCGGCCGGGAAATCGACCCAGTCGGGCTGCAGACCGACGACATATTGGCCATTGTCGCTCAGGGCGACCGTGGCAATGTGCCGGTCCCCAGGCGCACCCTCGGGACGGTAGATCGTCATGCGATATGGTACGAGACTGTCCGACGAATGAGAGAGGGGGCCGTAGAGGATGCGCAGCCTTATCCCTGCCGGCAGACCACTCGCAGGCATCAGGTTGGCCAGCGTGTTTTCCACCATGCCGACCTGCGCTGCCGTAAAGCCGTTGCGCATCAGGGTGTCGCGCAGGGGTCCAAGTTCGCGCACGGTCAGGAAACGTTCGGTGCGGCCGGGGGCCCTGCCAGCGGCCAATGTGGATTTCGGGACAACAGTGACATTTTCCGCGATGCCCGTGACATTCGCTGCATCGCTATTGGCCAGACTCCGCAACGTGGGTGCCAGGGCAGCATAAGCCAAGGCCGGCGTGCCGCCATCGACGGAGAATTGCGCGGCGGCCATGCCGCGCACGTAGTCGGCCGCATTCTGGTCAGATACCGACCGTGTGGGAACAAAGTTCTCCGGCATGCTGGACTGGTTGACGGCGACCTCGCCGTCCACGTCGGTCCCATAGACGTCCGTGGCTATGTCGAGGGCCGCACTGGTCAGTGGCTGGGTCTTGTTGAGGATGGCGACCGGATCGTAGGCCGGAGCGTCAGCCGACAGTGACGTACTGGTGGTTGCCAGGGTGGCGCTGATCCGCACGAAGGGCTGGTTGCGGATGATTTCGCGGCCATCAACGAGCTGGCGGGTTGCGGCTTCGATAATCTCGCGGTCGGATCGGGTTGCGGCAACCGGGCGGAGACGTGACGTCTTGGAGATGAGATCGGTGGCCAGTGGCTGGTCGACGCGGGGCGTCGCCAGATTGAGGGCTGCATAGGCGGTGGAGAAGGTATCCTGTCCCTGGAAGGACACATAAAGCGCGGCGCCCATGAGCAACACACTGGTCAGGCCGGTCATTACCGTGCCGCTAAGCCACGCGAAGCTGAGTTCGCGCCCCTGCGGAATCTCACCGTCGGTGGACTGCAAGGTCAGGGCCGGGCTGTCCTCATATCCGGTGGAATGCAGCAGCGCCGCATGGCGTCGTCTCTGCGTTGCGTTCAACGCTCCATCCTTATGGTCTTTGCCAGGTCGGGTCCCCCGCCGACCTATGCCGGCTCGGGCGCTGACGCGCCGCGCGTAACCTACGTATGCGCGCGCATGTTAGCAATGCTTGGTGCCTATCGGGCACAAATGCGGCAAAACTGGGAGTCCTTACGGAAGCGCCATGCGCCTCGATGGACGCTTCCGATTTGTTGACAGCAGCTGCAGACGGGCCAAATCTCTGGTCATGCAGTCGAGTTTTCCACATCCGCTGCCGAACCGCGACGAGTTTTTTCGCAGATTTGTCACAAGGGGGCTTCCCATCTGAAAACCCACCCCCTATAACCCGCCCATCGCTGAAGAGCGCGGCGCCAAACGGCGGCGAATTTGGAAGCAAGCCTCTGAAATCAAATGCAAATTATGGTTTCAGGTTTTCGAGTTTCGGCTTCTGTCGAAAATACGAAAACAGGGTGTTGACAGACGAAAACGTCTCGAATACAACCCGCCAGCGTTGACGACGCGAGCACTTGCTGCTCCCACTGATCGGCGCAATCTGACAGGGCAGACGATCTGCCGGGCAACCGGACACAGGATCGCGTTCCCTGAAAGAATAAAGGAAGCCTGGCTTCCAACCGACGTATCGGCCGGTGACGGCGATGGGTCAGCTCTTTGACATTGTGAAGAATGGAAGAAAGAGAAACGTGGACGGCGA
>VFQR01000998.1_pt1 | contig 26099 bp, 21 predicted proteins | sample 3512321 | NCBI WGS metagenome assembly VFQR01 (sample SAMN10412374, study PRJNA504923) | tailings metagenome | isolation source: Relicate 3 Philex TSF1 revegetated site | place: Philippines: Tuba, Benguet | collected 2017-08-29 | reverse complement strand
AGTGCGTCGTCGAAAGCCAGAAAGCCCGCGCAGGCGCCGTCCGTCGTCGCAGCGGGTGCAGGGACGCACCCGCCCACCCTGAACCGCGGGCCGGTGGCGACGTTCGACCTTGGACCGCAAGACCTTCGACTTCCCCCCTCAGGTGTTTAGGGCTCCTGCGGCGATCCTTGCGGTCTGATCGCTTGCCACCCATGCCCCCCGCTCCTTTGCTCCGGCGCATCGTGCGTCGCTTCTTCCCGTCGTCGTTGCTCCTCGTTTCCCTGGTCCTGGCCGTCCCGGCCTTCGCCCAGCGCACCCTGCCCGGCACGCAGTTCTCGGCCGCGCACACCGTCTATGACCAGGCCAAGGGCGTGGCCATCGCCACCGGCGGCGCCCGCCTCGCCTACCAGGGCGCTGTGCTGGAAGCGGACGAGATCGTCTACAACGACCGCCTGCACCAGGCCGTGGCGCGCGGCAACGTGCGCGTGCGCCAGGAGGCCCGCCTCGTCTTTGCCGAAGTGGCCGTCTACAACCTGCGGGACCAGAGCTTCGAGCTGAGCAACGTGCGCCTGGGTGAGAAGCGCGCCTACCTCTCGGCCCGCAGTGCGCAGGGCAACCCGAAGGCGATGACCTTGACGGACGCGACCTTCGTTTACGACCGGCCCGGCCCCTTCGCCCCCACCCTGCGCGCCGCCACCCTCCGTTACGAGGAGGGCGAGGCCATCCGCGCCGAGCGCGTGCGCCTGGGCATCGGCCTCTTCCAGCCCATCGTCCTGCCCTCCTTCACCCAGAACCTCGGCGACGCCCCGGCCAAGGAACTCACCCTCAACGGCGGCTACCGCTCGACCCTCGGGCTTTTCGCCCTCGTCGGCTATCAGGCGCCGATCCGCCCCGGGCTTCGCCTCGGCGCCGACCTCGGACTCTACAGCAACCGCGGCGTGATGATCGGACCGGCCGGCAGCTACACGTTCGGCGACGCCGCCCAGGGTGGACGCGGCACCTTGCGCTCAGGCTACATCCACGACAACGGCGACCGCCTCGACGACCTGCTCGGCCGCCCGGTGCCGAAGGACCGCGGCTTCGTCCGCTGGGAACACCGCCAGCGGGTCAACGAGCGCCTCACGCTGGCCGGCGAGATCAACTACTGGAGCGACTCGGAGGTCGTGCGCGACTTCCGCTCGCGCGACTTCAACCGCATGCAGACGCCCGACAGCTTCCTCGAGGCGGCCTACGCGGCGGACAACCTCTCGGTTTCCCTGTTCTCCCGCCTGCATCCGAATCGTTACCACGAGGTGCAGCAGCGCCTGCCCGAGGTGCGGTTCGACCTCCTGCCCTCGCCCCTCCTCGCCGGAGTCCAGCAACGTGCGCAGGCCAGCGTGGCCGTGCTGCGGGAGGACGCGCCGCTCGGACCGACCACGCGGAGCGATCGTTACGACGCGTACTACGGCCTGACCCGCGCCTTCACCCCGCGCGAGTGGCTCGCGTTCCAGGCACTGGCCGGCGGGCGCGTGACGCACTACGCCCGACCGCTCGGCGGACGCAACGACTACACCCGCACGCTTGGCGAGCTGGGCTTCGACGCCGAGCTGCGCGCCAGCGGCCTCTACGCCTACAAGAACGAACGCTGGGGCATCGACGGCCTCCGCCACCTCGTCACGCCGCGCCTCTCGTACCGCTACATTCCCGGCGGCGACAAGGGTCGCGCCTACATCCCGCCGATCGACCGCCGCGCCTTCACCACCTACCTCGAGCCCTTCGGCCTCGGCGACCAGCGCAACCTCGACGACCTGCGCAAGACCAACACCGTGCGCCTCGCCCTCGACAACCGCCTGCAAACCCGCGACACGACGCACGGTTCGCGCGACCTCGTCGCCCTCAACCTCGCCGCCGACCTGCGCTTCGCAAAAGCGGACGGCGAACGCGATTTCTCCGCGGTGCACGCCGAACTCCGCCTCACCCCGGCCAACTGGCTCGAGTTCGAGGTGTACCAGAGCATCGATCCCTACGAGGGCGACCTGCGCGAGTTCAACACCGGCCTCACCCTGCGGGACGGCAACGTGCACGCGGCGCGCCTGAGCACCCACTACCTGCGCGGCGAGATCGAGGAGTACATCCTCGATTACAGCTACCGGTTCAACGAGGGCTGGCAGGCGCTGGCCGAGCTGCACTACGACCGTCGCCAGGACCGCTTCGTCGAACGCACCTTCGGCGTGCGCCAGACCGTGGGCAACCTCTGGTGGGTGCAGTACTCCGTCTCCTACTTCCGCGGCCTGCGCCGCGAGAGCTCGTTCCGGTTCAACGTCGAGGTCGAGCTGGCGACGTTCTAGGGCGTGTCTGGGAATTGCGGGAGCCCACCGTGGCCGAGAAACCGCGCTGGGCTCTCGCAATTCCCAGACACGCCCCAAGCCGCGCGCACCGCCGCGACGAGTTGCCTTTCCCCGCAACCGGCATCCGTTGCGGCACATGTCCTCCGTCCCGCCCGTCCTTCAGGTCCAGGCCGTCAGCAAGCGCTACGGGACGCGCCTCGTGCTCGATGACGTGTCGTTCACCGTCGCCCCGGGCGAGCGCGTCGCCCTGACCGGGCCCTCCGGCAGCGGCAAGACGACGTTGCTCAACTGCCTCGGCGGGGTCGACCGGCCTGACGCCGGCGAGATCCGGCTGGGCGGGCAGACGATCAACCGGCTCGACTCCGAGGCGCTCGCCGACCTGCGCCGGCGGCGCATCGGCACGATCTTCCAGTTCTTCCACCTGCTGCCCACCCTCACCGCCGCGGAGAACATCGAGCTGCCGCTTCAGTTGCTCGGCCGCCCGACCGCCGAGCGTGTCCGTCGGGTGGATACGCTGCTCGCCCAAGTGGGCCTCGCCGGCCGCGCCGGCGCCCTGCCGTCGCAGCTTTCGGGCGGCGAACAACAGCGCGTGGCGGTCGCGCGCGCCCTCGTGCACGAACCGGAGTTGCTGCTCGCCGACGAGCCGACGGGTAACCTCGATTCGGTCAACGGCGCCAACATCCTCGACCTGCTGCGCGCCCTGACCGACCAGACGCGCACTGCCCTCGTCCTCGTCACCCACAGCGACGAGGCGGCGGCCATTTGTCACCGGGCCCTGCACCTGCGCGACGGCCGCATGACCGGACCGGCATGAGCGCCTCCGTCCTGCCCACCCTGCTCCGGCGTTTCACCGTCCGGCACTGGCGCCAGGCCCCGGGCCAGTCGGCCTTGCTCGTGCTCATCCTCGCCCTCGGCGTGGCCGTGTTCGTCTCCGTCCGCCTCGCCAACCGCGCCGCCGTCGCGAGCTTCACCCACTTCACCGACACGCTCACCGGCGAGAGCGACTGGCTCATTCGCGCCCCGGCCGGTACGCTGCCCGACTCGGTCCTGACCGAACTGCGCACGGCCCTCGGTCCGGAGCCCGTGCACCTCGTGCCCGTGCTTGAAACCACCGCCTCGCTGCCCGCCGCGTCCGGCGAGGGCGGGCGTTTCGGCCGCACCGCCTACACCGTGCTCGGCCTCGATCTGCTCGGGTTGGCCAACCTCGCGCGGCAACAGGAGGCCGGCGAGGGTTTCTTCGGCCAGGACCGGCAGGGACGCGGCAGCCGCGAAGCCGAGGGCAACGACGCCTTCTGGTCGACCTTCCTCGGCGGCCCGCAGGTGTGGGTCAGCGCCGACTTCGCCTCACCGCCGCCGGCGTCGATCGACCTGTTGTTCGACGAGCAGATCCGCACCGTGCCCGTGGCCGGCGTGATTCCGTCCGCCGCCGACGCCCCGCGTGCGCCGGCGAACCTGATGGTGATGGACCTCGTGCAGTTGCAACGCCTGACCGGCCGCGAGGGCCGGCTGAGCCGGGTCGAGTTCGTGCTCGAAGCGGGTCCGCGCCTGGCCGAACGCCGGGAGGCACTGCGCGCGCGGCTCACCGAGCTGGGCGGCGATCGTTGGAGCGTCTCCTCGCCCGGCGCCCGGCGCGAATCCGCGGAGACGATGACCCGCGCCTTCCGCCTCAACCTCACCGTGCTCTCGCTCATCGCCCTGCTGGTCGGGCTCTACCTCATCTTTCAGGCGCTCGATGGTGCGGTCGTGCGCCGCCGCGGCGAGATCGCGATTTTGCGTTCGCTCGGCGTCGAGGAAGGCACGATGCAGCGCCTCTGGTTGCTCGAATCGGCCCTGCTCGGCGTCATCGGCGGCGGCCTCGGCGTGCTGCTCGGTTGGGCCGGCGCCCAGGCGTCCGTGCGCATGGTCGGCCAGACGGTGAACGCGCTCTACTTCAACACCACCGTGGCGGCTGCCGATCTCTCGCCCCGGGAGGCGCTGCTGGGCGTGGCGATCGGCCTCGCGGCGAGCCTTGTCGCCGGCTGGTGGCCGGCGCGCCTCGCAGCCCGCACGCCGCCCGCCCAGATCCTGCAGCGTTCGGCTCCGCCCGCCGCCGCCGCCTCGCCGCGGCGCCGGCTGCTGCTCGGCACCACCTGCCTCGTCCTGGGACTCATCGCCTCACGCCTGCCCGCCGTCCCGCTGGAAGGCGGCGGCGGTTTTCCGCTCGCCGGCTATGCCGCCGCCTTCCTCTGGATCTTCGGCGGTGGACTGGCCTGTGGCAGCCTGCTTCGCCCGCTCGCGCGGCTGGCGGCCGGCTGGGGCGATCGCTCCGCTGTGGCCCGCGTCGCGCTCGCGCAGTTGCGTCGTCCGTCGGGCCGGCACGTGCTCGCAGTGGCCGCGTTGCACTGTGCGATCGGCATGACCGCCGGCATGGCCATTCTGGTCGCAAGCTTCGACCGCACCGTGCGCACCTGGGTGGATCGCTCGCTCCAGGCCGATCTCTACGTCTCGAGCGACGGCGCGCAGTCGGCCGGCGCGGACAACCGGCTCTCCGCCGCCGCCGCCCAGGCGTTGGTCGACCATCCCGCCGTCGAGGCGGCGGGGCGCCTCGTGGCCGTGCCGATCGAACTCGACGGCAAGCCCACACAGTTGAACGGCGCCGACCTCGCCCTCGTGCGCGCCCGCAGCGACCTGCCCTGGGTGCAGGCGCCGGAGGACGACGCCGTGTTCGATCCGGCGCGCAACGCCGGCCTCGCATTGGTCAGCGAGAGTTTCAGCGAACGCTTCAAGGTCGCGCGCGGTGCGGTCCTGCGCGTGCCGACTCCGGCCGGCCCGCAGTCCCTGCGGATCGCCGGCGTCTTCGCCGACTACGGCAACGAGCGCGGCTCGATCATGGTCGAGCGCACCCGCATGAACGCTTGGTTCGGCGACGAGCGCGTCACCAGTCTCTCGCTCTGGCTGCGACCCGGTGTCGATGCCGACGGCCTGCGCGCGGAGTTGCTGCAAACCTACCCGGGCCTGTCCGTCCTGACCAATGCCCGCCTGCGGGCGGAGATCCTGCGCATCTTCCGCCAGACCTTCGCCATCACCTACGCCCTCGAAATCATCGGCGTGGTCGTCGCGGTCATCGGCCTCGCGCTGACCTTGACGAGCGTGCTGCTCGACCGGCGCAACGACCTGACCACGTTGCGCGCCCTCGGCTTCAAGCGCCGGGAACTCGCCCGTGCCGCCGCCATCGAGGGGGCCGCGCTGGCCGCCGGTGCGGTCGCCGGCGGACTCGCCCTCAGCCTCGCGCTCGGCTGGCTGCTGATCTACGTGATCAACAAGCAATCCTTCGGCTGGACGCTCGGCTTCTCCCTCCCGTGGGGCCAGCTCGCCGCGCTCGGCGTCGTCGTGATCGCCACCGGTGCCGCCGTCAGCCACGCGGTCGGACGCTGGGGCGCCAACCTGTCCGCTGACCAGGAGGAGTAATCCCATGCGCCGCCTCGCTCTCCTCCTCGTCCTGCTCTGCGGCTGCGCCGCTGCGCGCGCCGCGACGCCGCTCGTCACCGCGGAAGGCTTCGCCGTGCCGCAGCCGGGCAAGGTGTTCACCTTCCCGCGCGACCACGGCTCGCATCCGGAATTCAAGATCGAGTGGTGGTACCTGACCGGACACCTCTACGCCGCGAACGGACGCCGGTTCGGCGTGCAGGCGACGTTCTTCCGCCAGGCCGCGCCGGACCGGACCACGCAGGTCTACCTCGCGCACATGGCCGTGCTCGACGTCGCCACCGGACGCTTCCTGCATCAGGAACGCCTCAACCGCGAGGGCTGGGACGCGTTGGCCGACACCACCACGCTCCACCTGCGCAACGGACCATGGTCGCTCGTCTTCATCGATGCGGCCGCGGAACGCATGCGCCTCGTCGGCGGCGTGCGCGCCGAGGCCGGGTTCACCCTCGACCTTCAGCCCGCGAAACCGCTCGTGTTCTTCGGCGAGAACGGCGTCTCGCGCAAAGGCGCCGCGCCGACCGCCGCGAGCCACTACCTCACCTTCACCCGCCTGCACGCCGAGGGATCGTTGACGCTCGACGAGCAGACGTTCCCGGTGCGTGGCGAGTTCTGGATGGATCACGAGATCAGCAGCAGCCAGCTCGACACCGACCAGGTCGGCTGGGACTGGATCAGCGTTCACCTCGCCGATGGCCGCGAGTTCATGATGTACCGTTTGCGTCGGACCGACGGCAGTGCGGATCCGTACTCGACCTTCACGTGGGTCGACCGTGACGGCCGCACCGAAAAGGCGGACTTCACCTGGGAGGTGCTCGACACCTGGAAGAGTCCGGACACCGGCGCCGAGTACCCCGTGCGGGTGCGCGTGAGCGCCGTCGATCCGGCGACGGGGCAACGTCGCGCCTTCACCTTGGAGCCGCTCGCCCGGGCGCAGGAGTTGACCGGCACGCTCGGTGGCATCGCCTATTGGGAAGGCGCCTGCCGGGTGCGGGACGACACCGGTGCCGAGGTCGGCTCGGCCTACATGGAGCTGACCGGCTACGCCGAAGCGCTCAAACTCTGAATCCGCCGGTTAACGGTGCACGTACCAGAAGGGTGCACCGCCTATCGTTTGATCGGATCACTGGCCCCCTCGAACCCGTTGGAGCCCAGCGCATCAGGACCACTCCGCTGCGGAGTCCGTATGCCTCGCTGAGGCCATTCGGTACGCCCACCTCGACCCAAGCCACGCCATGAGCACGCCGGTTGCCCTCATTGCCGGTGTCACCGGTGGCATTGGCTCCGACCTCGCCCGCCGGCTCGTCGCTGGCGGCTGGGCGGTGTGCGGTACGGGCCGTGACGCGGCCCGGTTGGACGCGTTGACCGCCACGGTCCCGGGCGTGCACGGCATCGTCGCCGACGCCACGAAACCCGAGGACGCCGACCGGGCCGTGCGCGAAACGGTCGCGCGCCACGGTCGGCTCGACGCCTACGTTCACGCCGTGGGTTCGATCTTCCTGCGCAACGCCCACCTCACGAAGCCGGACGAGTGGCACCGCGTGCTCGAGGTCAACCTCACCTCGGCCTTCCTCGGGCTGAAGGCCGCCCTCGGCCCGATGCAAACGCAAGGCTCGGGCGCCATCGTACTGCTCAGCTCCGCCGCCGCCCAAGCCGGGTTGCCCGGACATGAAGCGATTGCCGCCGCCAAGGCCGGGATCAACGGCTTGGTGCTGTCCGCTGCCGCCACCTACGCCAACCGCGGCATCCGCATCAATGCCGTCGCCCCGGGCTTGGTGGACACGCCGCTGGCCGCGCCCCTGCTCGCATCCGAGCAAGCCCGGCAGTTTTCGGAAAAGATGCACCCCCTCGGCCGCGTCGGGCGACCGGCGGACGTCGCCAGCCTGATTGCCTGGCTGGTGTCGGAGGACGGCAGCTGGACCACCGGGCAAATCTGGTCGGTCGACGGCGGCCTCGCCCACCTGCGCCCGCGGCCCAAGGCCTGAGGTCGGACCGAGAAACAAAAAAGCCGGAGGCATTTGCCTCCGGCTTTTCTAAAATGGTGGACCCTAGCGGGTTCGAACCGCTGACCTCCTCAATGCCATTGAGGCGCTCTACCAACTGAGCTAAGAGCCCGTAGCTGACGGGAAGGGAGAAAAATCAAAGTTCCGCGGGCGAACGCAAGGAGTTTTTTCGGCCCCCACGGCTGCAGCACGTCCCCCCCGGGAACGCTAAGCCCCCGCTTGGCTCCTCATCGCCAAAGGTACTGCCGAGATTCTCCCGGAGAGGCGCAGAGGCGCGGAGGTTAAGTTAAGCATTCTCAGCGGCTCAGCGCCTCCGCGCCACGACGAGATCGGATGAAGCAGAACAAGGCTCCTGACTACCGCAAGATGGCATGGCGATCCGTCCCCCTCCCGGGAACGCCAAGCCCCAGCTTGGCTCCTCTTCCCCCCATCGCCGAGTTCCACGTCAGCGGTGACCGCTGGACGTGCCACGTGGTTGGGTGCGATCCCGTTGCTGCCACGCTTCACGCTCCAGGATGTACGTCCGGAGGCGATACTTGGGGCCCTCGACCTCACTCAGTGACCTGAATCCTGCCTTCAACAGCATTTTCTCCGATGCGACATTGGGTACGTCGTTGACGGCTGCAACTGCCGCCAACCCTAGGGCATCGAATGAGTAACCTAAGGATGGCGATTCGGATGCAGGTGAAACGACTGAGCCCAACCGGCCGCCCGTGTTGCCCAGCGCTGCCTCGCGCGACGGGTTCGTGTCCTGGAAATGTGAGCCTATCGCCATACAGCTGACCGCACCTTTTCCGAATACCAATGAGGGAGATCTTGGACGGTAACGCGCCTGCAGCGGAATACACGGTCGCGATTCTCGATCACGAGTTCATCCGCCTCTAGACGCATACGGATCTGATAACCTGGTAATTCAGCCGCCACGCGTACGCGAAACTGTCCGCCTTCCAACTGCTCCACATGCATCGTCGAAACCACATGCTCTTGCGCTGCCGCATGCTGTCGAAAGAACTGCGCAAGACGTCCGTCCTCGAATATCTGAAAGATAATGTCGTCTTCAAACGCACCTTGTGACTTGAACGTCCATATCCCGATGAACGCGGGGTTCATTTATCTCCGCACATACTCGAGTCAGCCGCGCAAGGCGGGAGTGGACGAGGTTTCGGATCCGGGTGAATCGACCAAAGGCGGAGGGATTTCCGCGTCGGAGGCACCGACGGTTTGGCCCCGGTTGGCTTCGGCAATGAAGAGCTTAAAGTCGTAAGGCTTTGCGCCAAGGCTCTCATACCACGTATTCAGTCGATGGTTCGACGCCACCGACAGCCACCGCACCAAGGGAATGCCTCTCCGGGTGGCTTCGAGGCGAACCGCCTCGATCAGCCGCTCGCCAATCTTTTGCCCACGCTGCTCAGGCACGACATACAGGTCGCCCAGGTGAAGCATCCGCGAGGCAAGCACCCCCGAGACGGTCACGAACGCGGTCGCGAAGCCGACGATCCGGGAGTCTGCGACAGCGATCAGCACTACGCCCGCACGCGGATCGCGCAGGAGCTCCGCGAGAAAGGTGCGCGTTTGGTCCTCGGTCGCGCCAGCAAAGTCACCATAGCACCTCTGGTAGGCACGAAAGTGCGGCAGCACCTCGTCGAGTCGCGATTCATGAGCGACTTCTATTCGAATAGGCGATGTCATCGCTTTCTTGGTCAACATGTGCCGTCTGACATCGCGAGCCCCTGCCCCGGCTTGGCTGTGCGCGCGTTAGGTTCCAGCAGAGTTTCCAATCGGGCGCGAACCTGTTGCCACTCAAAGTCGACGATGCTGTAAACTGCGAGGTCGCGAATGCCGCGCCGCGCCGAAATGCGATACCGGCGAAGAACTCCCTCTTCCCTGGCACCTATCCGAACCAGCGCACGTCGCGACTGGTCATTCTCGGCATCTGCCCTAAACTCGACCCGGTTAAAGCCCATGGCTTCAAACGCATGTCGAAGCATCAGGTACTTCGCTTCGGTATTCACGGCTGTACGCTGCCACGGGACTGCGATCCACGTAAAGCCGATCTCGAGACGCTTATGTTCGGGAACGATGGAGTGAAATCGCGTGGTCCCGACCAGCCGACCTGTGGCTAGATCGATGATTGCGAAAGGCAACGCCGTACCCGCGCTCCCCGCATCGAGGGCCCAACGCACATAGGCTTCCATCTCAGCGCGTGACCGGACTTCAATCGTCGTTGACCGCCACAGCGCCGGATCGAGGCCGATTGCAACGAGCTCATCCAGGTGGTCGATTCTCAGCGGCGTGAGGCGAATGAAGCGGCCTTCGAGATCAAATGGAGCTACCATTCTTTGGTGTGTCTTTGCCTACCGTTCCTGAACGCTCGCGAGCATAGCTGAATGAGGCCATGCGTTGGTACGGGACCCGACCGCCTTGCTCGTTGGCTGTCTCACCTGGTACGCGCGCTCATCTATTGGCGTGAACGTGGGAGTGTGATCGGAAACGAAGACGATCGAACTGCCGGAAAAGACAGCTCGTCCGTCCTGCGCAGTCACTCGAAAGAGCCCTCCGCGTCTCGATGAGAGGAGGCGGTAGCTGGCTTCGTCGACACTCTCGAAACGAAAGATCACCGTCCAACCTTTGATCTCGTCAGGTGCCGTAGCCACCAATCCTAACAAAACACCCTTGGGCCCTGGGAAACTTGGAAGTCTAATCACTTCCGCATCTTCAACCCTTCCCTCCATCACTCGAAGTGGAAAGAATGAGGACTCGGAAGTTCGAGAAACACACCCCGCCGTTCCTATTCCGAGGACAACCGCGAGAAGGAGTCGCATGTTCTTTTCGACGAACGCCTACCGGTCGGTCACGGGGGCCGAGCGCGAACAGTGATTTGAATGCAGGATTGTCATCGAAGACCGACGGCCGCCCGCGTTGCGCGGTACTGTCTGCTTCTGCGTGCCGATCATCCGCGGAAAAGCGAGGTTAAGTTACGAGGGAAAGTCTCGGCGACAATCTACCTCAATCAGCTTATAGCTCCTTCCAATGCGACGTTTAAGTACCAGGGTATGCTGTCCCCAAATGATCTTGGTTACCGATGCCTCGCCAAAATCCGCTATAGGCTTTCCATCCACACTCACAATTTCATCACCAACGCGCGCTCCTCCAATCAACAGTACTATAAAACCCCGCTTTATGGGTACTGGTCTGAGCACGATAGCGCGCCCCGTTTCGGTGGTGCCAATGGTTATCACACCATATCGTCGGGGGATCGTCGCCGAGATCTCAATCTTCTCCATCTGTAGCGCCTCATCACCGGCGCCGACTGCATGGGCAACAGGCTCAGCTGATAACGCCTGCGCCGTCGTAAAAACTGCAACGATGGGTCCAATAAGCTTCGTTCGCATTTCGTGAGCCGTATCTTTCTCTTCCGAACGTGATCCGGTCAGACACCACGGAGCTCAGTCCCGTCGTTGCCTGTAGCGCTCTGAATGTGCCCTCCTCTTGAGGGTAGATTCACGATGGGAAAGACGGACATGAAGTAGCAAATGAGCGCAGCCACCGGCAGCATGGTCTTCACCATTTCTTTCGTCTCTGGATCGACGAGCTCAGTCTGGAGCCCGAGCTGCGCGTGGAAGATCATCACGCCAATGGAACCAAAACTAAGGAGCAGTGGCCACCAGCCCGCATGACTCCAAACCTCTCTTATCTTCGGCGCACGCAGCGTTAGGCCTACAAGTAGAGCTCCGACTACGAAAACCACACTGAAAACGCCCGCCATAATCGGCTGACGAATGAGCGACAGTCCTCCGTCGTAAACCGTCAGCACCATTGCAACCATATAGATCACCCAGCCAACCACGAAGCCGGCGGCGCACCTGAACAGCGTCTTTGCTATTTCGCCCATTGTAATCAGATCAGCCACCCGGAGCGGACGCGGACGGGGTTTCAGTTGCGGAAGCATCACCCGAAGACGGAAGGCGCCCCGCGTTGTCCTGTGGTGGCTGGTTTGGTCTGAGATCCCAACAGTCGTACCTAGGAATACTATCGTATCGTAACGTAGGTCCTCGCTAGACGATCATGCCATGCCTGCTTCCTCTTGCTCCATAGAGCCGCAACGCAACCAATGAATGCAGGTAGAAAGGAAAGCATCTTGGCAAGGTTTCTTCCGAGCGCACGCGTGAAGGTCAGTCGACGTCCGGCCATATCTACCACTTGAAGGCCCAGTATTCGCTTTCCAATGGTGCCGCGCATTGCGGACGCCTCGAGCACAGCTGCGTAGAAGAGGTATGCGAAGCCGGAAGCATCACGCACACGATTCCGCTCCTTCAGGAACTGTCGGCGATCGTCAATCGTTCGATTCTCGTCGAAGAATCGATCGACAGTTTCTCTGAAATCAGTCGTGAAATAGAAAAGAGCGAAGAAGGCCGCAGTGATCGGGATTACATCAATTAGCAATGCCATCAACCGGCGAAATATCGATCCGAATGGCTTTATGGTTTCCATAGAGCTTTACTGGACGTCTACCGGTCAGCTGTCTTGTTACAACAGGTTGTCCGCACGGCAAGGACGTGCCGGGATGGTGGTGGATGAACAACAAACCAACCGCCAAACCGCACGGACAACATGCACGGTAATGCACGCCTGACCCCGCTAGTGCGAGCGGAGATCGCACACGAAGTACTGATCAAGGGCATGACCATCCGGGCCGCAGCAGCGGCCCGGATGGTCAGCGAAAGAACTGCCCGACGCTGGGTGCAACGAGCCAAGGAGGAAGGATTGGAAAGGAGGCTTTTCTCCCGCTCCTGCGTACCGATCCACCAGCCCCGGCGCACACCGGCCCAGCTTGAACGCCTGGTTCTTAAGCTTCGCTGCGACCGGCGCACGTATGCCCAAATCCTCATGATCGTTCCAGTCTCCAAGGCCACGGTGTCACGTATCCTGCGTCGCCATGGCCTGAACCGGCTCAGTGCACTTGATCCGGCCCCGCCGCCGGTCGAGCGCTACGAATGGGACCATCCCGGCGAACTGCTTCATCTGGACATCAAGAAACTCGGGCGCTTCCTCCGCCCGGGCGTTCGAGGAACCGGGAACCGCGCAGACCGCAGCGAAGGTGCCGGCGTTGAGGCACTCCACGTGGCCATCGATGACCGCTCCAGGCTCGCTTACGCCTGCGTTCTTCCTGACGAGAAAATCCCCCGAGTGGTCGCGGCCTTGGAGCAGGCTGTAAGCTTCTTTGCCTTCCATCAGGTGCGCATCCAGCGCGTCCTCACCGATCGCGGTGTCAGTTACCGCTCCAACGCGTTTGCCGCAGCCTGCGCCCGTCTCGGCATCGTCCACAAGTTCACCCGCCCTTATCGCCCTCAGACCAACGGCAAGGCCGAACGCTTCATCCAGACCATCACCAGGGAGTGGGCGTACGCACGCTCTTACCGCACAAGCGACGAACGGGCCGGTTTCCTTCCTCACTATATCTTTGAATATAATCATCACCGTCCTCACTCTGCCCTAGACCAAAAACCACCCATCACTCGCATCCCCCTATGTGCGGACAATGTGTCGAGGCACAACAGTTAGCCCTGTCAGGCGAGATACTGGTCCACAAGAGCTTCATGCGCATCTATTCTTTCTTTTGGATAGGTCGGCTGCATATACTTCCTAGCACCCTCGAAATAGAGCTTGAGCTCTTTCTTAAGCTTTTCGCGATCCGCCTCCTCATACCACCGCCACCAATTTCCAATCATCTGATCGGCGAACTCAGGACCTGCCGATTCGTGGATCGCAACACCGAATGGCACCGCCTTCCTCTCTTCGGTGTAAGCGAGTGTGACTGGTAGGCCTATGAATAGGCTTCGCCGATAATCCGGATTCTCTGCCAGAACTTTGGATGCCGTCACAGGCAAATCACGTGCGTGATATATCTGACCGAAAGCGATAGCACACCGAATCAGGTATTGGAATCCTGGCTTTCCAGAGTCTTTCCATAAGTCGACAAACGCATTCCCAAACAGATCTTTCGTGAACTGTTTTACGACATCCGCCGACTGAGAGACCGCATAAACACCGTCCATTACCGGGTAAAGCGTTACCTCATCGCTCTTGGCTTCTAGCGCCGCGATGTGAAGCTTGTAGATCGATTGAGCCGCGACGCGAATCGGCCCCGCCATCAGGTTCTGCGTTCCCATCAGGTCGAACCACGCGACGTAAGCCTCTTGTGGATCCCCGAGATTTGTTGATCTGAAGTATGCCATATTTGTGGCTAATGATCTCGAGTCAGCCACTCGGGTCGAGCGAGGACGGAGTTTCGGATGGTGAAGAATCGCCCGAAGACGGACGGCTGCCCGCGTTGTGCTGTGCTGACTAGTTAGCCATCCCTCTATTCACGCCATTTCCTCCAACTCGCACTTCACGAACAGCGCGCATGCGTCCGCTGCACTTGCAAATTGCTTCTCTTGCTTATTTAGATCAGCGGGAAAGTAGCCAACGACATACGGGCCGTCTGCGGTATCACCGGTGAAATACCAGCCACTACTCACTCTTTTATTGTCCGAGTATACGAGCCACTCGCCAATCAGCTCAGGGTGATCAACGAAAAACCGCGTCAACGCCGCGACGTCGATCTTCGCGCGCCACTGAAGGTAACCGGAATCTCGGAGTAGGCGCCACGGCGAGACGTCGCCCCGACGGTGAAAGTCGTGTGCAAGGCGGCACGCTCTCTCTAGGGCTTCGAGCATGGGATTCGCAGCGGACATCCTTGGCTAACGTAATCGGGTCAGCCACGCGGGGCGCGTGCGGCCCGGTTTTCACATCCTGGTGAATCGCCCGAGGACGGACGGCTCCCCGCGTTGTGCTGTGCCGGCTTGTTAGGTGTCTTCATCTTTTCTGCGTGCTAGAATGCCTCCGCACCATTCGTCGTAGTGAAAAGACTCAGGGTGGAGCATCAGATCCTTCGATCGCCGGACCCAAAGATAGATACACCGCTTCGGAAATCTTGCTTCTGCCTTCTTCAAGAGATCTTCGATGCGAGCTTTCGAATGTGTGCGATACTCGGTCCGGACCGCATCACCGACGATGAGATAAAGCACCCCAAGGAAATACTCGGCATTCGGGCACGCATCGTCCGAAGCCAACTCCATGAACAAATCTTCTTGGTCGGTGGTAGCGAGCAGCAGATCCCAGTCCTGCACGGGCTCCTCGGCGTCGGGGGTGAATGCCCAGCGACGGATATCGTCTGCGATGGGATTGCTGGAGCTTCGCATGCTGGCTTTTGCCTAACAGTGTTATTAGCCTCAACTCAGTTGAGCTTTGGCGGCGAGTATGGGTTTGGCCGGTGCAAGGAATGGGCGCGCGAATATCTTCATAAGTGACTGCTATGTTTGAAGATGGGGTACGGGAGCTGACCTCAAAGGCAAGGCGTTGGTGACGGACGAGGCCGCGTAAAGATCAACTGCCAGTATGGGTTTTGCGGGAGCTGGTTTGGGTTGAGCTTTGGCTGCTCCACCGGGGCCATGACGGACGGGTTAACCGATGATATAAGTTTCTACTCCGCAAAACTGTATACGCTTTGGACACTTCAGTCGGGTGAGAACATGCTGACGTCAAAAGCTCAACTCAACGCGAAGCGCGCGGAGAGCGCGGGGCGCGCTAGTTGAAGTGGGGAGATTAAGTTGAAGACGACGCGCGGAGAGCGCGAGGCGCGCTGGTTTAAGGGGGGAGTTTAAGTTGAAGACGACGCGCGGAGCGCGGGTGATAGGTGATTGGTGATGGGTCATGGGCCGGAAGGCTTTTGCGCCTTTCGTGCATTTTGTGGCGAAACGCAGGGTCAAAACGGACGCCTGAGACAGGCGTCGCTACAACGGCGTCGCGGCGACGCGCCCGGTGAGGGCACCGGGCCTACAGGGCGCGCGGGGCGCGCCGGTTGAAGTGAGGAGTTTAAATTGAAGAGGACGGGCGCGGTGCGGCTGTCTTTACTTCAACTTTAGACCTTTCACTTTCACCTGCGCGGCGCGTCAGGCCGGAATGACCGCGCGGCGCTTGGGAGTTGGGGAGCCTTCGGCCCGTCAGTTCCGGCCGCGGGCTGGGACCGGGCAAAAACCTCTCTGGCGGGTGCGCGTCTTGGATCGCAGGGAAACTGCATTGTTTTAACCCAGCGCGATTGTGGGTTGTCAATCGCGCGCAGCGCGAGGCGCGCTTGCGCGCCGGTCCAAGGTCTTAAGGTCTAAGGTTGAAGGTCGATAGCGGCTCCGCTAGACGGAGACTCCCAAAAGCGCGCGCGGCGCGCCGGTTGATGGCGGGAGTTGAAGTTGAAGGAGGCGCGCGGAGCGCGGGTGATGGGTGATCGGTCAGGGGTGATGGGAGGAGAATCTTGAGCGTCTTGTGCCTTTTTGTGGCTATACCCAAACCGCCCGGTGAGGGCAGCGTGCCTACAGGCGCGCGGAGCGCGCGGCGGTGCGGGTGATGGGTCATCGGCCCAAAGGTCAGCGGCGGAGTTGGCCGCTCCGTTTGGGGTTTCTTGTGCCTCTTCGTGGCTAATCTTGATGGCGCCTAGTCGAACGTGACCAGAGCTACACGAGCCGGAGCTCAGCCGTCGCGCATGCGCACCACCACGCTGAAGGCTTCGGCGCGGTTGGTCGGCGGGGGGCCGATCGGGCGGATGTTGCGGAAGGCGTTGGCCACGGCGTCGTCGAACTCGCGGCTGCCCGAGCCATTCACGATCCGCACCGACGAGATCGCCCCACCGGCCGAAACGCGGAACTCCACGCGCACTTCGAGTTGGTCGCTCAGGCCGGCATTCATGAGGGCTTCACGGATGCGCTGCAAAATCAGGGCGACGTAGCGATCGAGCTGATTCGCCTCCGCCGCGGTCAGGGCCGTGCCGCCGGCCCCTTTCTGAGTGGTCGACTTGCCGCCGGCAACGCCCTTCGTGATCGAGTCGACGTCGATCTTCTTGGTCGTGAGCGGGGTGTTGGTCTTCGCCGTCTTGGCCGAGGCAGTCTTCTGCTTGTTCAGCTTGTCGAACTCGGCCTTCGTCATGACCTGCTTCGGCTCCTCCTTCTTCTTCGGCGGTTCCGGCTGCTTCTTCGGTGTCTCCTTTTTCGGCGTCTCCGTCTTGGGCGGCGATGGCACCGGGGCGGGCTTGATCACCGGCTGCGGCTCGATGACGGGCTCCGGTTCGGGGGTCTTGGGCGTCGGGGGCGCCTTGATCGTGGGCAACTGGACCTTCGGCGCGACGGGCGCGGTCAGCGCCGGGGCCTCGGTCGCGGCGTAGTTGTCCCCCTCCCCCGCCACGAGTTCGAAGATGTGCGGCGGCTCCTCCGGCTGGTGGCAGCCTTTGAGCGACAACAGGACCAGCGTGCCCGCCACGGCCGTGTGCAGGAAGGCGGACAGGAAATAGGCGCTGGGTGAACGGGGCGTCATGCGACCGAATGAAGACGCAGGCGAAGGGAAAAACTTAGCGACAAAGCCATGAAAACGCGAACCGGCTCAGCGGAGGACCTGCGTGTCGATCGAGACCTTGGAGAGGTTGGCCTTCTTGAGCTCGTCGAGGACAACGACGTAATCCTGGGCCACGGCGCGCGCGTCGGCGCGCAGGCGGATGACCGGCGGGTTGGCCTGGGCGGCGTAGGAGGCGAATTCCTGGGCGAGTTCGGCGCGGCTGACCGTGCGGTTGCCGAGCGAGATCGTGCCGTCGGCGCGCACGGTGACGTTCTGGAAGGTGACGTCGGGCTCCTTGGTCTGCGGACTGCGGGACTCAAACGGCAGGCTGACCGGGATGGTCTGCTCCTGGTTGATAAGCGGCGTCGCGATCATGAAGATGATCAGGAGCGTGAAGCCGAGGTCGATCAGGTTGGTGAGATTGAGTTCCGCGATCGGGGCGGACTGGCGCTGGCGGCGGAAGGTGCGGGCCATGGCGGCGTCCTCAGTTGGATTCGAGCTCGATCCGGTCGGCGAGCGAGCTGGCGAAGTTTTCGATTTCCGTGACCAGGCGCTTGGTGGTCGCGAAGAGGTAATTGTAGCCGAAGACGGACGGGATGGCGACGACGAGGCCGGCCACGGTGGTGAGCAGGGCCGAGGCGACGCCCGGGGCGATGGTCTGGATGCTCGCGCTCTCCTGCACGGACACGGCGCTGAAGGACTCCATCACGCCCCAGACCGTGCCGAGCAGGCCGAGGAAGGGCGCGCCGGAAACGATGCTGGCGAGGAAGATCATGCTCGATTCGTAACGCAGGATCTGGCGGGCGAGCGACCGCTGGAGGGCGTTCTCGGTGTGCTCGAGCCGGAAGCGGGCGCTGTCGTTGCCCTTCTCCTTGCCGATCGCGGCGGCGCGCCAGTAGGCCTCGGCGGCGTCGGCGAAGAGGTCGGCGTACGGGATTGCACGCTTGTTGCGAAACGACTCGGGCAGGTCGAGGACGGTGCGCTCCTCGCGCAGGCGCTGTTCGAAGGCGAGGTTGAGGCGGCGCAGTTCGCGCAGGTCGTTGCGTTTGCCGAGCATCACCGCCCAGGCGACGATGCTCCCGATCGCGAGGGCGACGGTGATGATCTGGCCGACCAGATCGCTCAGCAGGAAGATTTCCCAGACATTGAAGGCAAGAAGCGGCGTCATCGCAAAAAGAAGGAAAGGCAGGCGTGAGCGTTGGCCCGATTAATCGGGACCTTCAACGGTAAACACGCCCGGTGCAGAGATAAGGCCGCGCGAATCTCGTTGCGGCCCTTCCGGCGTTTTTCTTCGCTCCCGGTGTCTTCGGCCCGACCTCACCATGGACTTCAAAACGCGCACGCTTCAGGAACTCAGCACCCACCGCGGTGCCCTTGCCCAGAAACTCGCCCTCGTCGGCTTCGACGGCTTCGTCGACACGATCGTCACGCCGGTGGCGTTGCGGTCCGGCCAGGGTGAGGCGTTCACGCCGATGGCCACGATCGAGGAGTTCGGCCGGCGCATCCTCGCCGCCGCGGGCAAGAGCACGAACATCGAGTTCTATCCGCGCATGGACAAACTCGGCGGCAACGGCCCGATCATGGCCGGCGCCCTGCTCTCGCTCGGCAGCCGCCTGAAGTACATCGGCGCGCTCGGCCGGGCGGCGATCCACCCGGTCTTCCAGGACATCGCCCGCCGCGCAGACGTCGTTTCGCTCTGCGATCCGGCGTCGACCACCGCGGTGGAGTTCACCGACGGCAAGCTGATGCTCGGCCAGATGCGCTGCCTCGACGAGATCACCTACGCCCGCATCGTCGAGAAGATGGGCGAGCCGGCCTTCATCCAAGCGCTGGGCGCCTCCGACCTCGTGGCCATCGTGAACTGGACGATGATCCCGAACCTCACAGCGATCCTGCGCGAGCTCAAGACGGGCGTGCTGCCCCGCCTGCCCGCCCGCGACCGCCACTTCTTCTTCGACCTCTGCGATCCGGAGAAGCGTTCCACGTCGGACCTGGTGGTGGCGCTCGAGACCATGGCGTCGTTCAGCACGCAGGGAGCGGTGACGCTCGGACTCAACCTCAAAGAGGCGCAGCAGGTGGCCGCGGCCCTCGGGGTGCACGCCTTCCCGGACAACGAAGCCGGGCTCAAGACCGCTGCGGCCGACATCCGCCAGCGGCTCAACCTCGCCGCGGTGGTCATCCACCCGAAGGAGTCAGCCGCCTGCGCGACGGCCGCCGGCACATGGTGGGTGCCCGGTCCGTATACGGAGAAGCCCTTCATCACCACGGGGGCGGGCGATCATTTCAACGCCGGGTTCATGACCGGCCGCCTGCTCGGCCTCAGCCCCGAGGCCTGCCTCGGCGTCGGTGTCTGCACCAGCGGCCACTACGTGCGCACCGCCCAAAGCCCGTCGCTCGAACAAATCGAAAGCTTCCTCGCCAACTGGCGCTGAGTCGCCCACCCTTCCCTCATGCCTTCGAAAACGAAGTCCAACGGCAAGCTGATCTCCTTCGAAGGTTCCGAAGGCAGCGGCAAGTCGACCCAGATCGCCCGCCTCGCCAAGCAGCTGGCCAAGCTCAAGCACGACGTCGTCACGGTGCGTGAGCCGGGCGGCACCGAGATCGGCGAGCAGATCCGCAACATCATCGTCCACAATTCCAAGGGCGACGAGATGTGCGCCGAGACGGAGCTGCTGCTCTTCGCCGCTGCCCGCGCCCAGCTGGTGCGCGAGGTCATCGCCCCGGCCCTGCTCAAGGGCACGACGGTGCTGAGCGACCGTTTCCTCGACTCCTCGACGGTTTACCAGGGCATCGGCCGCAACCTCGCCGCCGACCCGGTCAACCAGATCAACCGCTTCGCGGTCGGCAACGTGATGCCCGACCTGACGATCGTGCTCGACGTGCCCACGGCGGTGAGCCTCCAGCGCATCCGCCAGCGCGCGTCGGACGTGCCCGACCGCATGGAGCGGGAGAACATCGACTTCTACGAAAAGATCCGTTCCGGCTACCTGCTGCTCGCCCAGAGCATGCCGGACCGCATCGTGGTGGTGGACGGCACGCTCAAGGAGGATCAGATCGCGCGCAAGATCCTCGCCGCGGTCAAGAAGGTGCTCCGCTGACCCGCCGGGCCGGCGCCGGCCGGCCCGACCTGCCCGGACATGTCTGCCGCCACGCCCGTTGCCTGGCCCGAAGCCCTCGTCGGCACGCCTGCCGTGTCGGTGATCGAGCAGGCCATCGGCCGCCAGCGCCTTTCGCACAGCCTGCTGCTCACCGCCGACGACCACGACACGCTCGTGCTCGTGGCGCACGCGATCGCGGACCGGTTGCTCAACACGCCGGCCTCGAGCGCGCCCTTCCCGCCGGACCAGCATCCGGACTGTTTTGCCCTGCGCCCGGCGGGCAAGATGCGGCAGGTCTCGGCCGATGCGACCCGCGCGCTCATCACCAAGGTGCAGGTCTCGGGCACCGTCTCGCCGCGCAAGGTGGCCATCCTGCACGAGTGCGAACGCATGAACGTCGCCGCGGCCAACATTTTCCTGAAGACGCTCGAGGAGCCGCCGGCGAACACCACCCTGCTCCTGCTCACGACCAAGCCCTACGCCCTGCTGCCGACGATCCGCAGCCGCGTGCTGCATTTCCGCTTTCCGAAGTCGGGCACCAGCTACTCGCCCGACGGCTGGTCGGCGTGGCTGCAGGACTACACCGGCTGGCTCACGCGCCTGGCCGAAGGCGTGGTGGACAAGAAGGCCGGCGCCGACGCGATCTTTGCCGTGTACGGCCTGGTGGCCCGCTTCAGTGCGATCCTCGATTTCGCCACCGGCGAAGTCTGGAAGCTGCAGAAGGAGAAACTCCCGCCCGACCTCGATGACGACCAGCAGGTGGCGATCGAGACCGGCATTGCCAACGGGCTCCGGCTCCGGCTGTTCGCGGAGATCGCGCGCACGACGCGCCACCACGCGCTGCCCCTCCTGCAGGCCGGCGACGAACAGGCGCGCCGCGCCCTGACCGCGACCGTGACGAAGTTGGAGCAAAGCACCGGCTTGCTGCGGCTGAATCTGAACGAGTCCGCCGTGCTCGAGACCTTCCTGCTCGCGACGCTGCGTTTTTGGACCAAGCGGAGAGGGTGATAGGAGGCGGGAGGCGGAAGACAGGAGGCGGGAGACAGGAGACAGGAGGCAGGAGGCAGGAGGCAGTGCTTGGACCAACGCGCTAAGCGCGCCCTGTAGGCCCGGTCTCCCGACCGGGCGATGGTAGCGACGTCTGTCTCAGGCGTGCCGGCCCCCCTTTTCTTGTGCCTCTTCGTGGCCAATGCTTGTTCTCAACCGAGGCCCGAGAACGAGAACGACGTTCCAATCCAGCCTCCTCGTCGCGGGTGGCTCGAGGTGACGCGGGGCGTCGCGTTGAACGGATTCACCCTCGTCTCGCTTGCTCTTCGCGCGCAGCCTCGTCGGCGTACGAGCGCGTACAAGCCCCACCACTCTACCCCATGAGACTGCTTATTCCCGCCTTGCTGGCCTGCGTCGCCGTTCCTCTGGCTGCGCAGGAGCCAATTTCCCTTTCTGGGATTTATCCTCACCTCGCCATGTTCAACGAGGAGAACGAATGCGGCACCGGCGCCGTCGTGCCGTTTGCCGACCGGCTTTGGGTCATCACCTACGCGCCGCACAAGCCGGCGGGCTCGACGGACAAACTCTACGAAATCACCGCCGACCTGCAGCAGATCGTCCGGCCCGAAAGCATCGGGGGCACGCCGGCGAACCGGATGCTGCACCGCGAATCGAACCAGCTCTTCATCGGTCCCTACGCGATCGACGCACAGCGCACCGTGCGGGTGATTCCGTACACGACGATGTTCGGACGCCCCACCGGCAACGCGCGCCATCTCACTGACCCGGCCGGCAAACTCTATGCCGCGTCGATGGAGGAGGCGTTCTACGAGATCGACGTCCGCACCCTCGCGGTCACGGAGCTTTTCCGGGACGAACAGCAGCAAGGCGGACGCAAGGCCGGCCTTCCCGGCTACCACGGCAAGGGCCTGTACTCAGGCCAGGGCGTGCTCGTCTACGCAAACAACGGCGAGCGCGGCGCCGAGGCCCAGCGCCGGCCCGATGTGCCGTCGGGCGCGCTGGCCGAATGGGACGGGCGTGCGGACACCTGGACGGTGATTCGCCGCAACCAGTTCACCGAGGTCACTGGTCCGGGCGGCATCACCGGCAACCCGCGGCCGGAGACGGACCCGATCTGGAGCGTGGGTTGGGATCACCGCTCGCTCCTGCTCGGCGTGCGCACGCCCGAGGCCGGCTGGACCTTCTATCGCCTACCGAAGGCGTCGCACTCCTACGACGGCGCCCACGGCTGGAACACCGAATGGCCGCGCATCCGCGAGATTGGCGAGGCCGACCTGCTCATGACCATGCATGGCACGTTCTGGCGTTTCCCGCCGGGCTTCGCTCCCGGACGCGCCGCGGGCATCCGCCCCCGCTCGAACTACCTCAAGGTCATCGGCGACTTCACCCGCTGGGGCGACCGCCTCGTCTTTGGCTGCGATGACACCGCTCGCAGCGAATTCCTCAACAAACGCAAGGCCAAGGGAACCGTCGCCCAGCCGCAGTCCCAGTCCAACCTCTGGTTCCTCGCGCCGTCCGAGCTCGACACGCTCGGCCCCGTGATCGGCCGCGGGGCAGTCTGGCTGAAAGAGCCGGTCCAAGCCGGCACGCCCTCGGATCCGCTGCTCTTTGCCGGCTACGACCACCGCGGCCTGCACCTCGCCCACGCTGGCACCGGGCCGGCGGGCTTCCGCCTCGAGGTCGACGCACGCGGCGACGGCCGCTGGTCGACGCTGACCACGTTGACTGTACCAGCGGGGACGGGCGTGTTCCATGCTTTCGGCGCCGAGGTGTCCGGCGAATGGATACGGCTGGTGCCCGCGGCCGACACGCCCGGTGTCACCGCCGCCTTCACCTACCGCAACCGGGATCCCCGCACCGACGGGGCCGATGCCCGCTTCGCCGGACTCGCCCGCGCCGGGGACCAACGCCTGAGCGGCGGCCTCATCCGCGCCCTCGACGGCAACCGCCGCACGCTCGGCTTCGCCGCGCAGTCGCCCGACGGGACCAATCTCGGTTACTACGAACTCGACGCCGCACTCAATCTCGTCCGGGGCGACGACGCGCTGCTCGCGCCACACCAGAAGGACACGGCCCTGGCCTCCGGTCCGCTCACCGTCGATGCCGCCTCGGTGATCTTCACCGATGACGACGGCCGCCGGTGGCGCCTGCCGAAGGGTGATGCGGCCTTCGACCGCGGTGGCGCCTTTGGCGGTCATCGGCTGGCGCGCGAAGTGGCGACGGAACGCGACTTCTTTCACGCCCATGGCACGTTCTACGAGCTGCCGGCCAACAACGCCGGCGGCTTCGCGGTGCTCCGCCCGGTTGCCACCCACAATCGGATGGTGCACGATTTCTGTTCCTACCGCGGCCTGCTGGTCATGTCCGGGGTCGCGAACGACGCGCCGGCAGACAATCCCCACGTGATCCGCTCCAACGACGGACGCGCCGCGCTGTGGGTCGGTGCGGTGGACGACGCCTGGCGCCTGGGCAAACCGCGCGGCCAAGGCGGCCCGTGGAAGGACACGCCAGTGACGGCCGGTACGCCATCGGACCCGTATCTGATGACCGCCTACGATGAGAAAACCCTCACGCTGACGGCGGACCGCGATACGACGATCACGATTGAGGTTGAGATCGCCGGCAACGGCACCTGGGTGACCCATCAGCGCGTCGCGGTGCGGGCCGGCCAGCCGTGGGTGCACACGTTCCCGACGGAATTCTCCGCCTACTGGATCCGATTCACCGCCGCGGACGCGTGCGTGGCCACCGCGTGGCTTGACTACCGTTGAGCGCCGGAGGCGAAACGCCGCGCGACCCCGGCGAAGCGGCGGGCGGCCTCGCGCAACTCTGGCTCGGCGAGCACGCCAAAGCTCAGCCGGGCGAAGTGCCGCGGCACATCGTCGCCAAAGCACAGTTCGCCCGGCACGTAGAGCACGCCTGCCTCGACGCAGGCGCGGCAGAACGCGCCGGCCAGCCCGGTGTCGAGCGAGGCCGGGGCGCTCAACCACAGGTAGAGTCCGCCGCCCGGTTCCTCCCAACGCCAGCCGAGCGCGCGCAGGCCCTCCGCCTCGAGCGCACCGTGCAAGGCGCGCATCTTGCCGGCGTACGCCGGCCGGATGCGCGCGAGCTGGGCCTCGTAGCCACCGTCGGCCAGCACCTGTTCGAAGATCGCTTGGTTGAAGTTGGCCGTGCCGAAGTCGTGATGGCCCTTCACGTGCAGCGTGCGCGCGAGCCATTCCCGGTCGGTGCACACGCCGTAGCCCACCTTGAGTCCGGTCGCAAAGGGCTTGGTCAGGGTGGACAGGTACAGCCGGGGAAAGGCCTGCCACGCGGGGCGAGTCAGCACGCTCGCCGCCTCCGGGGCGGCGGAGAAATACAGTTCCCGGTAGGCCGCGTCCTCAACAACGGGCACGATCAGGTCCGCCTCAGTGAGCGCGGCGGCAACGTCGTCCTTCTCGGCGGTGGACAGGCTGCGCGCCGACGGATTGGAGAAATAGCTCACGACGTACACCGCCTTGAGCCGGCTGGCTTCGCCGCGGGCGCGCAGGTCTGCCAGACGCCGGCGCAACGCCACGCCGTCGATCCGGCCGGCGTCGTCGACCGGCAGGGAGCAGGCCCGCACGCCGAGGCCCGCGAGCATCTCGAGATAAACGAAGTAGCTCGGACGGTCGACGAGCACGATGTCACCCGGCTCACAGAGCACCTGCATGGCGAGGTACAGCGCCTGTTGGGAGCCGTTGGTGATGAAGAGACCGGAGGTGAGCGATTCCGCGGAAAGGTCCGGTTCGAGCGCGGCGAGGCGCTGCGCAAGCAGGCGCCGCAGACCCGGGCGGCCCTGGTTGGTGCCATACTGGAGGAACTCCGGCTCGCCCGGCCGCTCCGTCAGGGAGGTCACCGCGCGGCGCACGCCGTCGACCGGCAAGGTGCGGTTGTCGGTGAAGCCGGCGGCGAGCGACAACAGCGCCGGATTCTCGAGGGCCATGGTCATGAGCCGCGCGATGGTGGGCGGCAAGGCACGTTGACCTAAGGCGGAGAAGGCAGGACGAACGGAGGACGAAGGCGCAGACACAGGACGGCCAGCCAAGCCGAAGCCGCGGGCGGTTCAACCCTCAATCCGGAAGGAGGCGGCAAGCTTGGGCAGTCGAAGGGCGAAGGTCTGGAGGTCGAAGGTCGAAGGTCTGGAGGTCGAAGGTCGAAGGTCTGGAGGTCGAAGGTCTGGAGGTCGAAGGTCGCCACCGGTCCCGCCGATGCGGGCCTTTAAGGTGAGCGGGCACGCCCGCTGCGGACTCGGATCACCCCCGGGAACGCCAAGCCCCAGCTTGGCTCCGCCGAAATGCACGCCGACGGATGGACGAACGCACACCCAAACCACGCGCGGAGGGACCCGCGCGTCCACCTTGGGGATGTCGAGGGTTGAAGGTCTGAAGGTCGAAGGTCGCCACCGGCCCGCTGATGCGGGCCCTTAGGGTGTGCGGGCGCGTCCGCTGCGGAGTCGGATCACCCCTCGGAACGCCAAGCCCCAGCTTGGCTCCGCCGAAATGCACGTCGGCGGATGGACGAACGTACACCCAAACCACGCGCGGAGGGACCCGCGCGTCCACCTTGGGGATGTCGAAGGTCTGAAAGTCGAAGATCGCCACCGGCCCGCCGATGCGGGCCTTTTGGGTGAGCGGGCGCGGACGCTGCGGAATCGGATCACCCCTGGGAACGCCAAGCCCCAGCTTGGCTCCGCCGAAATGCACGTCGGCGGATGGACGTGTGAACACCCAAACCACGCGCGGAGGGACCCGCGCGTCCACCTTGGGGATGTCGAGGGT
>VFQR01000997.1_pt1 | contig 26108 bp, 17 predicted proteins | sample 3512321 | NCBI WGS metagenome assembly VFQR01 (sample SAMN10412374, study PRJNA504923) | tailings metagenome | isolation source: Relicate 3 Philex TSF1 revegetated site | place: Philippines: Tuba, Benguet | collected 2017-08-29 | reverse complement strand
TTTTGGGCATTACAGCCAACAGTACAGAACATTACACAAAATATCTGGCAAATGCAAGGCTTAAGGCGATCGGTTTAGAAGCCCTGTTTGGGGAAGCTATCTATAAAAAAAGCCCCTATACTCACTTGGAGCGTTTTTCAGATACTAAAAAAGAAGCGAATACAAAAGCAAACTTTTTTGAGGCGAGTGTGACTAGTTATGTTATGTCTTCTAGTATTGAAGGTTGGGATGATTTCTAAGACTGGTTAATCAAGGGGAGTATAAATCATTGTAGTTTTTACATCCTTGTGTCCCAATAATTCTTGTACCGTGCGGATGTCATAGCCGTTTTGCAGTAAATGGGTAGCAAAACTGTGGCGAAAGGTATGACAACCCACCTTTTTTTGAATACCAGCTTGACGAACCGCTTGCTTTAATACTCTAAATAAGGATGTTATACCGAATTTTTCGGTATAATACCCAAATAAGAGGGTAAAAAAGAAGTTTTCCGTATATTTAAACAGGAGTTCGTTGTAATGCTTGATATATTAGGGTTCAAAAAAATATTATACGGAAACTTTCCGTATAATAAATAGTTATACAGCTTCGTTCCCCAGCAAGGACAGTATTTGAAGATTACCTGTTGGAGCGCAACATCAAGACCTTTAAAAATAACTCCGCTACATTTAGGACAAATCACAAATAAATCGATTAAAATCTTCTACATATAGCGAAAATCGGCAAACACTAACCGCAGCCGTCTTATACAAGTTGGACAAGTCGAGATTTAGCTTTTTCTCGGCTATATCTTAGAGTGAAACCTTTGAAATGAAACTTGTCAGTGCACACATCACAAACTTTAGGTCTATTGAGGATAGTAATAAATTTGAAATTGGGGATCTGACTTGCCTGGTTGGGAAGAACGAATCAGGTAAAACTGCTATCCTTCAGGCATTTTACGGCATTAATCCGTTTTCATCTTTTGTTTACGATAGAACCCGTGATTATCCCCGTCGTCACCTCAGTCGTTTTGACGACCGACATCCAGATGGTGAATCAAGGGTCATCGAAACTCATTGGAGCCTATCACCTGCCGATATGAAACTCGTAAGTGACATCTATGGGTCGGATGCGCTGAAGAATAATGAAATTACCATTTCTAAATGTATTGGAACCGATACTCAATACTGGAATATCCCTTGTGATGAAAGAGCATGTCTAGATCACTTAATTAGTGAATTAGAATTGGATGAAGCAGAAAGAAATCCTTTAAAGAATGCCAAAAATGGGAAAGCAGCCCTTGCGATATTGAATGAGCTTTCTCAGCGTTCAGATAAGCTCGAAGAGTTACTTACAATTTTAAACCAGTTAAAGAATGGTAGCTTTCATGCGGAAATAATAAAAGTTCTTTCCCAAAATCAACCGAAATTCTTTTATACATCGCATTTTGATCGAATGTCTGGAGAGATTTCAATCAATCAGCTTCAGACTGATATTCAACAAAACACAGTGAATCCATCAGATCAAATATTTCTCGATTTTCTTGAGTACGCTGGCACTTCTATTAATGAGTTAAAAGGAGCATTAAAGCACGAAGATTTGAAGGCAAAGTGTGAAGGGGCTTCAAACGAGATAACAGATGAGATATTCCAATTCTGGAGCCAGAATGACGCGCTAAAGGTAGTAATTGATATAGCCGAAGGCAAACCTGGAGACAAGGCTCCGTTCAACTCTGGAACTATTGTCAAAATTCGTATTGAAAACAGCAATCATCGTGTAACCGTACCACTTTCTGAGCGAAGTGCTGGCTTTGTATGGTTTTTTTCCTTCCTATCCCAATTCAAACAACTTAAGAAAACTGCGGGTAATGCCATCTTACTACTGGATGAGCCAGGATTAACTCTACACGGAAAAGCTCAATCTGATTTGCTACATTACATTGAGGAAAGGCTTCTTCCTGAGCATCAGGTGATTTTCACAACACACTCTCCGTTTATGGTGCCTGCGGAACGTATGGCAGATGTTCGGATTGTTGAAGATGTAATTAAGTATGAAGGAAGAAGACCGACCGTACTAGGTACCAAAGTTTCTTCTGATGCATTAATCGTTGATAAAGATACGCTATTCCCGTTACAGGCTGCACTTGGATACGAAATCACCCAGTCACTTTTTATTGGCAAAAATACGCTGCTTGTAGAAGGTCCTTCAGACATTCTCTATCTTCAAGTATTCTCTACAGCTTTAAAGAATCGCAAACGTGAAGGCTTAGACTCACGCTGGACAATATGCCCTTCTGGTGGGATAGACAAAATATCACCATTCGCCTCTTTATTTGGTGCGAACAACCTAAATATTGCAGTGTTATGTGATCTTGCATCTGGAGATAAAAGCAAGATAGAGAGACTAAAGAAAAGCCAAGTTCTAAAGGCGAGTCAACTATTTACAGCGGCAGATTTTACTGGTAAATCAGAGAGCGATATTGAAGATTTTTTACACCCAGAACTCTTTGTCCAGCTACTAAACAGCGCCTATAGTCTTTCTAAGAAAAACATTCTTAGTGTTGCTAAATTGGATGCAGCGCTGAGCACAGAGCGCATCGTCAAAAAAGCCGAGGCTGCTTTCAGATTGATGACTCAGGATGTGCAGGAATTTGATCATTTCTACCCCGCAGATTGGCTAATACGTAATCCAACGTTCTTAGTTGACGGCTCTGGACTTGATGAAACACTAAATCGCTTTGAAGAAGCGTTTAAAGTAATCAACAAAGTGTTGCAATAAAAAAGTTATGTACAAGCAAAACAAATTAGCTGACCGTGTATAACAACCGTGTTGCAGCGGACGGTATTGAGTCTCGATTAGGATGCAACGGTTACGAGCCGCCGCTGAACACGACCGTTAAATCATCACAAACCTATTTAATCCTGTACGTAGTCTTGTCCTGTCACCAATGCCAATTCCGATCGCATAAACTTACGTCCCAAGTAAACCGCACGATCCAATCGGCGGTTTAATAGTTGTAGCGATCGCCCTATCACACTTCATCAAACGTTAGATTTACTCAAAATCAAATCGGTATAATCAGTTGTACAATCTCTCCCATGTATGACGATACTTGCCGATTCCTTGCCGAACACTTCTCAGCTGACTTCGCCAGTTGGCTGTTAGGAAAACCTGTCACCATGACAGAACTCAAACCCTCTGAACTCTCCCTCGATCCGATTCGCGCCGATGCCCTAATTTTGCTGGAATCAGACGAATCTGTGAGAGCATATCGAGTTCCAAACACTTCCCAAGAAAAATATTCCATTCCGTGTTTTGGATTACCGCGTGCGAATGTATCGCAAAGATCCAAGTAAACCGATGCGGCAAGTTGTGATTTATCTGAAGCAGACTAACGAGAGAGTTAGTTTATCAAACGAGTTTCACAATGGAACGCACACGACATGAATTTGATGTCATTCGGTTGTGGGAGCAACCTGCCTCACTCTTTTTGCAATATCCTGGACTATTGCCCTTTGCTACACTGGGACAGACTGCAAATCCGGCAGAGACATTACGCCAGGCAACTACAATTGCCGATCGGATTGAAGACCCAGCGATACAGGCGAATCTGATAGCAGCCTCAGCAATTCTGGCTGGGTTAAGATTAGAGCAAGACGTAATTTATAGTCTAGTGCGGAGGGACATTATGCAGGAATCTGTGATTTACCGTTCGATTCAGGAAGAAGCAGAGGCAAAAAAACAGAGAGAGATTGCCAATAATTCTTTACGAGAAGGTTTTCCAGTTGAAGTTGTTGCTTGTATTACCGGATTATCGATTGAGGAAGTCCAACAACTTCAACAACAACTGAACGAGTCTCCACAAAATTAGCCCCAATTGTATGGCGATCGCAGCATAACAAAAAGGTTATCACTGTTGTCGCAAAAGCGATCGCTAACCCATCAACCGCACCGTTAAATCATCACAAACCTATTTAATCCTGTACGTAGTCTTGTCCTGTCACCAAAGCCAATTCTGCTCGCATAAATTCACGTCCTAAGTAAGCTGCATGATCCAATCGGCTGACTGGAGAAGGTTTTGTTGACTCAAACAGTTTAATGCAAATTTCTTTAGCAAACAATTCTTTGATGGTACAGTCGGCAGATTTTGTCTGTAGAATCATCCAAAATCTTATAATTGGATGACCACTATAAGGTCAAATAGCACGAATATAGCTATTCTCAAATAGCTATTGATGTCCTTTTAAAAAACTGCTACTTTTCACATCAGCGATAATCGTGCCAAATAACCCAGCAGACACTTATAGGGGCAATTTGTATCGCCCATTAACTATCTATCATCTCCTCGTAAGCCGTAACCTGAAGTGTCTCTTTGGTACGATGAAGAAATAAAATTGATTGATTGTGAAAATATTCATAGTTGCGCTTATCTATACCTCGTAGATTTCAGCAGAAATTGACTGTTCGGCGGGCATTCTGACTCACAAGGTAAACCTTGATTACAGCTGCGGGACAGCGCCGGATTTGCACCGGACTTTCCCCCTTACCTCTGATGGCTGACCCCATCAGAACCGACTTGTAAGTTTAAACTATATCATTGTTTACTGTACTAATGCAAAATTCAATCACTTATTTTGTGATTGGTATAAAATCTGATTCAATAATAAAATTACTTAGGGCTTGCTGAAAAAGTCAGAAAAAGCCTTTGAAGGATTGATTAGTTATTCAAGGAAGGTGAAAACATAAGTTTTTGTTGACTAAAAGTGAGATAAGTATAACCATAGATAATCTTAGGCTGTAAAAAAGATGTATTTGTGAAAAATAGACACAAAAAAGCATAAAACAACCGCAACAGATGAGTAGACAGATTCATCACTAAAAAAGTTGTGACTTGAATGAAAAAAATGGGCTTTTAGCTCACATTATGGGTTCTTGGCAACTTTTGGTGATCTTGGTTGGGGCAAGGCAGAAGGCAGAAGGCAGAGGGCAGTCCCAATGAAAAAATTTCATCACCATGAATGAAAATGCAATCTGGAACTACCTATATAGATACTCATCTAAGAAGTATTTTCAAGTCAGAAGGCACAAGGAGGAAAAAGAAAGAAGGAAGAAGGGATACAATTGAATTAGTAACTTCAAACTTCACTCCATCAAACTTTTGGTATGGAATTGCTATACCACCTGTTACCTGACACAACAAATCTTCAACTGAAGAGATGGCAATTTGACAAAGTACAAGGGACGATTACGTTGATTGTCTCTGCGGTACAAACTGTTATTAATTGCCCAGTTTGTAACCATCAAACTCACAAAATTCATAGTCGCTATGAACGCTTCTTAGCAGACTTACCCTGGGCTGATTACAGCATTACCTTACAGTTACGAGTAAGGAAGTTTTTTTGCATCAATAGTTTGTGTAAACGACGCATTTTTACAGAAAGGCTAACCAATGTAACCGCACCTTGGGCAAGAAGAACTCTACGTTTAGCTCAACGACTGAGTGTGATTGGTTTAGCTAATGGTGGTGCAGCAGCAGGGTGGTTTCATACAAGCAGAGAAAAATGACAATACTTCTAGAAGGCGATCGTAAATTAACAAACGGTTTGTATGAATAATCTGCTCGAACAGTTGCAGCAAGTGCCAGACTATCGGCACATCCGGGGACGAAGACATGAATTATGGTTAGTATTATTGCTGATATTGTTGGGAGCAATGACTGGGTATTGGGGCTACCGACCATTGGAGGACTTTAGCAAAATACACAGACTTGGCTTAATTGAACTGTTAAACCTAGATCAGACAATCAAGTTTCCCTCTTACTCAACATTCCGACGAGTACTCAAAACAGTAGATTTCCAGCCATTCACCGACTTATTTAATAATTGGGCATCAGTTTTTGTTCCACCAATGCCTTATGAAAGACTAGCGATCAATGGCAAAGGCATTCGTTGCACAGTCACAGATTACAGTCAATCCTACCAAAACTTTATCAGCATCGTATCAGTTTATAGTCATCAACGGGGTATTGTACTGAGGATGCAACCAATGTCAAACAAAAAAATTAGTGAAGTAGCAATCGTACAACAATTAATCTCCGAGTTTTGTGGTCAACAAGTCGTTTTTACCCTTGATGCAATACAGTGCCAAAAAAAACTGTATCGCTAATCATCAATAGTGGCAATGACTACCTGATTGGATTAAAAGAAAATCAACCGACCCTCTATAAAATGGCTCAAACTCAATCACAACAGGATACCCCACTCAGCAGTGCCACAACTGTAGAGAATGTTCATTCACGAAAAGTCCAACGTGAGTGCAAGGTTTTTGCTGCCCCCGAACAAATTCAAAAAAAATGGTCTGGACTCAAAACTTTTGTTGTTGTTGAGCGTCAGGGTGAGCGCAATGGTCAGCCATTCTACGAGGATCAATTCTATATCTGTAGTCAATATCTCGAAGCTCAACAGTTACTTGCCGACGTTCAAGGCCATTGGGGCATCGAAAATCGACTGCACTGGGTAAGAGATGTGACATTCAAGGAAGATTTTCCACCACGCCGTGGTGGCAATGCCCCTGTGAATTGGTCTATCCTACACAACTTTTTCATTACGATCGCCCGCACACTCGGTTTCCGAACTATTCCTCAAGCACAACGCGCCCTCTCCAACCAACTGGACAAAGTTTTTTCTTTCTTTGTATGAAACCACCCTGCTCCCCTTGCTAAGGGGAGGAGAGACAAAGCGTAGCTTTGGCTCTTTGGGGTTTTTCGGGTTTAATAAGTAATCAGACGGACATAATATTAGTGGAAGAAACCTCCAAATATAATAAAGAATAGCAAGTGGTTCGCGATAGTCTATCGCGAACTACTCTTTCTTTTCCACATCCCGTGAAAAGTCAGATCCGTATCTCGGTTTCACGTCATTAATGAATTCCAGACTGTACGCGCCACAAACTGGCATAAATCCCATCAATTGCTAGTAAGTCCTTATGCTTACCCTGTTCCACAATTTGACCATGATCCATTACATATATACAATGACTGTGGCGAATTGTGGAAAGACGATGAGCGATCGCAATCGTCGTGCGATTTTGAGTAATCATCGCCAATGACTTCTGAATAGCCGCTTCCGTTTCATTATCTACCGCAGAGGTCGCTTCATCCAAAATCAAAATTGGTGGGTCTTTGAGAATAGCACGAGCGATCGCAATTCGCTGCCGTTGACCACCAGAAAGTTTCTGACCTCTTTCGCCAACGATAGTATCGTATCCTTGGGGTAGTTGCATGATGAATTCATGTGCTTGGCCTAACTTAGCAGCATGAATAATTTCTGACTCAGTAGCATCAAAACTTCCATAAGCAATATTTTCCCCTACCGTACCGTGAAAGAGAAACACATCCTGACTTACCCAACCGATACAGCGTCGCAGTTCTAAAAGTTGTAACTCGCGAATATCGATACCATCAATTAGGATTTGTCCACTTTGGATTTCGTAAAAGCGTAGCAGTAATTTGACTAGGGTACTTTTACCAGAACCAGTTGCACCAACAATCCCAATATTTGCACCTGGGAGAATATGCAATGATAAATCTTTGAGTACATTGGTGCGACCATTGTATGCAAAAGTAATCTTGTTAAGATGCACTTCACCGCGTACCATTTTTAATGGTAAAGGATGCTCCCCCGTGGGAATAGTAATGGGAGTATGTAACAATCCCATAACTCGTCGTGTAGAAGCCATTGCCCGTTGATACTGATCCATGATGTTACTCAAACTGGCAAACGGCCACAGTAGTCGCTGAACAATAAATACCATAAAACCGTAAGTTCCCACACTTAACTGATTATTTGCCACAGCAAGCCCACCAAAAAACAGTGTGGCGATGAAACCGATTACAACCACTAATCGAATCGCTGGATAAAAAGCAGCAGAAAGAGCGATCACTTTACTATTACTGCGACGATAGGCTTCACTTTCAGAGAAGACACGTTCTCTCTCGTAGATTTCAGCAGTAAAGCTTTTAATTGTGGCAATTCCTGAGAGGTTATTAGCTAAACGACTATTAATAAATCCAGCTTTATCACGCACATCTGCATAACGGGGTGCAAGTCGTTTTTGAAATGCTAAAGAACCCCAGAAAATGAAGGGTGTGGGTAGGATTGCAAAAGGAGCTATATTGGGGGCAATGAAAAGAAATGAACCGCCTACAGCTAAAATAGTGGTAAGAAATTGCAGAATACTAGCCGCACCAGAATCAAGAAATCTTTCTAATTGATTGATATCATCATTTAATATTGACAAAAGTGTGCCTGTAGAGCGTTCTTCAAAGTAGCTCAGTTCTAGTTCCTGTAAATGGCTGTAGGCATCAATACGTAATTCATGCTGCATCGTTTGGGCGAGGTTACGCCACAGGCGAGCATAAATAAATTCAGATAGTGATTCTAAAGTCCAAATGATTAAAGTTAATAATGATAGGACAGCCAGTTGTCCAATGATGTTAGTAATCCCCATTTTGGCAATCAGAGAGTTCTCTTTTTTCACCACTATATCCACAGCTATACCTATTAAATATGATGGTGCAAGGTCAAAGATTTTATTAAGGATGGTAAAGATTACAGCATTCCATACTTGAGTCCGGTAGTTTTTGGCGTAGTGTAATAAACGTAGGAGAGGATGGGTTTTATAAATTGAGGAAGATGTCATTGTAAGTCAGCCTAAACAGATTTAATATAAGTAAGAATATTTTCATTAATTAATTTCGCTTGGGTAGTTAATATACTGTAAAAGTTGGACAAGTAAAATAGTGCCTCCAAAGAGAGATGTTTTGAGCTTATTGGGAGGAAAGCTGCTATGATTTGCATACGAATAGAATGTATCTGGGTATTGGTTTATGATTTATTGACAAGGTATTTGAATAAGTCATCAATCACTGCCTGGGCTGCTAAAATATTGTATCCCCACCAGACTGAGGATTTAACTGGATATACTCGATTCTGTTTAACTGCTTTAACCTCAGACCAAAGCGGTTTTTGTTCAAGCTTCTCAAGTTTAGATAAATTATTTTCTTCAGTCGTTCCCACAAAGAAAACATCAATATCAATTTTTGGCAGATATTCTTCAGAAATAGGTAGAGATAAAGAGCCAGGAGCTTGCGATCGTGGAGGTTGTAATCCAACATCTTTTAATACTATACCTGGGAAAGAGCCATCAAGAGCAAGAGTCAAGTTTCCATGATATATGGATGCATAAGAGGCTCGAATTAGCTGTTGTTTATTCTTTTCATTATTATTTTGTGAATTAATTAAGATTTCCCTAAGCTTTTCAACGCGGCGTTCATAATCTTTCATCAATTGACTGAAAGTTTCTAACTTGCCGAAAAGTTTCGCAAAATTTAAAAAATTTTGCTTCCAATCGTATGAAATCTCTGACCAAGGCATTAAAACAGTTGGGGCTATATGAGACAACTGCTTATAAATTGACTGATTGTATGAAACACCAATAATTAGATCGGGTTTGAGTAATAAAACCTTTTCTAAACTAAAGTCACCATTGACGCTGTGAATAGTTTCAATTCCTTGAATCCTATTTTTTAGATATGGAGCATCCAGATATTCTTTAGTTGCAATTATCCCAACAGGCTTTATACCTAAAGCTAGAATATTACCAGAGTTAAATTGGTCTACAACAATCCGTTTGGGAACAACTGGAATACAACTTTCTCCCATTGTATGTTGAATCACTCGACACTCTACAGCTATCTCTCTCGAAGTTGAGTTTGTAGCGCTTTTCTTGATATGATTACTACAAGCTGAAATGAGAAAAAAAACTAAGAGGCTAATAAAAAATAAACCAACAAATTTCCTGATAGCTATTCTTGTTGGCACTTGTTTCTCGATCAAAATTCCCATGATATTGTTCCCTGCACAGAAAATGGTTCTCCTGGTACTACACCCAACCGAGAAGAAGCATTTTCAAAGTAATTTACATCAAACAAATTTCTCAAATTGATAGCAGCGCGGAATCGCTCTCGTTTATAAAAGATGGCTGCATCAGTACGAAGGTAGCTCGGTAACTCAAAAGTATTGGCCAAATCTGCTTGTCTTTCTCCTACGAAGAAGAAACCTAAACCAAATCCCAATCCTTGTAATGTGCCTTGTTGAATTTCATAGGTAGTCCATAGATTTATAGCGTTTTCAGGAGTATTATTTAATCGGTTTCCTGCGTTAAAAGTGTCTTCTGTGACTTTTGCATCTATATAAGAGTAGCCTGCAATCAAGTTCCATCCTGGCAAAATTTCACCTCTAAGATTCAACTCAACACCTCGGCTATTCTGCTCTCCTGTTTGAATAGAAAATCGTGTATTGACTGGATTAGTCGTCAAAACATTGGTTCGAGTCAGGTCATAAAAAGCAAGTGTCGCAAAAAGTTTATCGCTGATATCTGCTTTGACTCCAATTTCATACTGTGTACCACGCTCTGGTTGGAATACACTACCATCAAATGAGGTTCCAATAGTTGGACTAAACGATCTACTGTAGCTGGCATACAATGAAATTGCTTCAATTGGCTGATAAACTAAACCGAACCGTGGACTGAATGCTTCCCCAGATTGACTTCGTTCTGTATTGGCTATAAAGTTCTCTTGTGTTTGTTCAAAGGTATCGAAGCGCAAGCCTAAAAGTAACTTCAAATTATTTGTCAGAGAAACTATGTCTTGGATATAAATGCCAAGACTATCTGTTTGAGTTCTTTGATTGAGTGTAGAGAGAACAGCACCAAGCGACTGGCCGTATACAGGGTTGAACAGGTCAATTGGTGCAGCGGATCTTTGGGTAAATTGTAATGGTTGGTCAAGTTTATCAAAATCAAATCCCAACAATAACTGATGTTCAATTGAGCCTGTGGAAAATTTTCCAGTGATGTTCGTTGTGAAATTGTAATTATCATAAGGTATTTCACTGAAATCAGCTGTGCGCTCTAGAGTTCGATTATCAGGTAGCAATCTAGACGCTCTATTAAACCCTATATCTTCTCCTCGATAAAACCCATATCGAAAAGCATTGAACAGTGACCAATTATCACTGAATTTATGCTCTAATCTATATCCGATTCTGCCGACTTGAACATTATTACTTCCCTCATTAATGTTACGATTGCGTGGTATATCGCCGTTGGGGTTTGCTAATACAGTGCCTACTGCTGGTAAGCCAAAGCCTATGCTTCTTTCAGATTCAAAGTCTGAAAAATCTCCTTCAAAAGTCAACTTGGTACTGTTGCTAATTGTCCAACTTACAACAGGTGCAATTGACAGAGTTCGGATTTCGGTAAAATCAGTAAAAGTACCTCGATTTTGGTAAGAAGCATTTAATCTGTACGATACAGTTCCAGATTCATTTAAAGGACTTGATAAATCTAAAGCACCACGATAAAAATCATAGTTGCCGATGCTTACTTCAGCAGAGTAATAAGGATCGCGAAGTGGCTGTTTTGTAATGATATTAATCGTTCCACCCGGAGTTGCTCCACCAAATAAAACAGAAGCAGGACCCAGTAAGACTTCCACTCTTTCAACATTTGAGAGGTCTAAACCACTACTGGCAAAATTATCTCTCAAGCCATTTCTGAGGAAGTTTCCTGAAAACTCACTGACACCATAGCCTCGAATATTAAACCCACTCCTAATACTGCTAGGATTGGCGCTTGAAGTAGCACCAGTAACATTTCTTAAAGCGTCTTCTAATCGAACTGCTTGTTGATCTTTAATTACTTGTCGAGGTACTACCTGAATTGATTGAGGAATGTCACGTAGCGGGGTGTCAGTTCTTGTTCCGGTTGACGAATCTCTGATGTCATATCCATCTTGCTCTCCCGTGACTACCAATTCAATTGGTTCATCCTGCTGTGCTGATGGTTGATTTGGCTGGGTTTGAGTTGTTGGCTGTTCCAGTTGGGGCTGTGGTGATGTTTCTGGTTGCGGCGGTTGTTGTGCAGAAGTTGCAGCATTTGCCACAGAGAAGATCAGACCCTCATTTGGACTATCAAATAACTCAACTGTTGGCAACCCTGCTTCACCCGTTACTGTTACCTGGATAGTATTAGCATCCACATTTATGACTGTTATTTCACTCACACCTGCGATCGGTTTTTCTGAGCGGAAAGTGAATCCATCACCTGACGGTAAAAGCAGTTGGGCGTTGGGAATATCAGCGATGAAGTTATTCCCCTGACTGCGATTGTTAATTTGCAGTTGTTCTCCTTGTGTCGTCTGTAAAATCACCTCCACACCTTTTTCTGTGGGATTAGCTTTCACCCCAGTCACTTGGACAACTTGTGAGATGGGTGCGGCTTCTGGTATCGGCGACTGTACTAGCATGATTGCGCTAGTACTGGGACGCTCAACCTCAGTCAATTGCAGAATTTTTCGAGTTAGCAGAGGTTTGAAATTGCCCTGATTTTGGACTTCCTGGTTCTGATTCCCCGATTTAACTTCTGCCCATCCTGGGCTAATAGCAATAGCACTCAAACATCCCGGCAGACTCAGTAAAAACCACACTCGCACACTACCAGACAAACACCAAGGCTTCATCACAACTCCTGATACACCAGCTTCTTGCAGAACTTTACCGAATTAATCTGCTTTGCAGTAATGACCTTTTCATCACCTTGATTTACACAGGGAGGACAAAAATTAGTTCTCTGTTTGTTGAAGGAGAGTTTTAAAGTCAAATTCATCCAGAATTTTCGACTAAAACTGGATTATTGCAAATAGTTCCTAATTCAATGAAGCTGAGTATAAAGAATAATTAGCAACTGAGTCTACCCAAAAACCGCATCACTATCCCAAAAACGACTTTCTACCAATTAAACTTTGACTCGGCGTAATCCCGAATCTACGTTTGAAAGCAGATGCAAAGTGTCCGAGATGAGAATAGCCGATTTTGTTAGCAACCTCAGCAATAGTCATGTTTCCCTGACGCAATAACTGTTGTGCCAATTCCATTCGTTTCTTTGTCAGGTAGCCAAATGCTGTTGTACCAAAGAGTTCCTGAAATCCCCGTTGCAGAGTGCGATCGCTTATTCCCACAATTTGCGCCAACTCCAGCAATGACGGGGGATTCTCCAAACGGGAGAGTAAAATTTCCCTAGCTAAATGAATCCTAGCGATGGTTTCTGGCTTCAGTCGCGGTAATGGTTGTAATCCATCCTCAGCAGATAATATGGGAGCTAACTGCAATGTCATTAGTTCCAATACTTTCGTTTGTAAATACATCTGCTTCGTGATTCTCTGGAAAGGACAGTTGATAATTTGTTGTGCTATTCCCTGAATAGCAGTTGTAGTTTCCGGGTAAAGTAAAGTCTGGGAATCATTACCCTTTCTCAAAAAATGCAACTGCTGGGGAATGTCTCCTGCTTCATCGGGGAAAAAGGTTGCCAGCAAGTCAGCAGATAAATGTATGTCAACACCCACATATCGAGTTTTGGATAATTTCAGAGTGATTTGGCGTTGAACACCGCTACCAGAAATGCAAGTATATCCTTCCCCTAACTGTCCTCCGTATTCGTCTACGATTCTGCCTGAAAGTAGGACGCAAAATTGCAGTGGGTGATTCCATTCAGGAATTTTATACAAGACATCATTGTGATATTCATAGTCGAAAATCGAAAGCCAGAGATGAGGATGCACCTCAATATGTCGCACATAGCCTTTGCCGAGTCGCGTGGGTAGTTCACAGAGGATTTCAAATGGCTCTGCTTGTACTTGTTGTGAACTGTTATGATTAGCTTCCGCCCACAATTCCCGATTTTCTTTCTGCGTCAAGGTGATGGTCATAACTGGTAGATATCGAAGAATTAATAAGACTTATTCTCACTAAAGTTTAGACTAATTAGCGCGCCAAAACTCCAAACCCCCTTATAAGCCTGCAATTTGCTGTATCAAAACTTCAGATTACTGAGAGTACTAAAAATCTGCCGTCGGCGATCGTTAAATTCTCTGCGACCATGCATGAATCTTGAATTATCAATCATTGCCAAATCGCCAGCTTGCCAGGATATATGCTCAATTAATCTGTCTGTGGTTTTCTCGATTTCTTCAATAACTTTATCAGGGACAATTGAACCATCTTCAAAAGCTACTTTTTCCATGATTGCGTGCAATGCCAAGACGCTGTTAGCAAACGCATCCTGATTACCATACTTGGTTTTGACTACAGCTGAACTAACATATTCTATCGAGACGGATTCATCTTCTTTCATCTGATATTTTACACCCTCAAGGCCATCGAGCATTCGCTTAACATCATCTGTGCTAGCGGGATCTGTGCTAGCCAATCTCTTTAATACAACAGCAGGAATATTTTCATAATAAAACTTTAATTTTTTGGAAATAAATAACTGTCTCGTTTCTTCACTCAGTTCCTCCCACACTCGAATTCCATCACAGAATGTAGTTTCACCACCCTGTGCTGCTGGAAAAGTACAGCAGAACCAAATAGCATCAGGGCGAAAAGGAGAATATGCATGTTCGCTATGAAGAACACAATTATCCATTCCTGCATCTACAAAATGGATAAATTTATCCGAATCAACTTGGGGCCTTTTATAATCTTGAATGAATTTACAACTGAATATTGCCGCAAACTCTTTCATTTGCTCGTGTGTGACTCCAAATCCACGAAAAATAATAACCCCAGATGGTTTGAATACATCTATAATTTTCGTCACAGGAAGGCGAAGAATATCTTGGCAATGGTCAGTACTATAAATTATCTTGCCAGTGCTGGTGTTACCTATTGACTCGATTTTATTCATCATGGCTATAGTTGAAAAATTTTCAATTCAATTGAAATAGTTACAAATTTGGATCGTTAGATTGTGATTGTTTGAAACAAACTCAGAAGAAAACGTAGTTTACGATCTTTGGTTGTGTTGCAAAGACAGGCAATGCTCTGGTAGAAGTTTAAATACAGAGTATCAATTTATAAAGAAATAGTCTAGGATTTACGGTTTGACAAGAAAGACCAGGTATGTAAGAATGAAAACCACGTTTGCCGTAGGGGTGATTCATGAATTGCCCCTACGTCGCTGATTTATTATCAAAAAATAATTAGTCATTAGTTATTGGTACTAATGATTTTGGAGGCAGACGACTATCCCGGATAAACTTTGACTAAACGACTAACGCGATACTGCTTTACTGCTTTTAACTCCATTTCTTTTCCTGAATTCAATGTACTCATTACCTCACTATTGACTTCAACTCTCGCTTCATAGCCACCTGATACAGTGCCATCTGAAGCCGCGAAATTAATGCGTACATCAGCCCAGTTGACATCCTGTTCTTCATTAATTTCCTCTTTTGCCAGCACTTCACCAGCTTTCAAATAGTTAAGCCAAGTCCAACCCAACTGCATCCAAATTTCGCGTTCAACAATTTGCTCAAACTTGCTTAAACCAACACATCCTCGGTAAAACTTACGCAACCCAGAGACTGAACCATCTCGCAATACTAGTAAATCGAGCATTTCTGGTTCTAAATGTCCCCATAAACATCCTTGGGGAAAATCGGCTAGAGTTGGAGCAAATTGATGACCACCAAAGTGGGTTGTTTGCCACACTCTTAACTCTCCATTGGAAGCAGGAGCATATTCTTTACGTAACCGACGATATATAGGAGTGCCAAATCTTCCGCAGGCAAGGTCAACTTGAGCATGGGTGCAAACCATGAGTTCGCGAATGTGATTAGTTTGTTGTTGATACTGCTGAAACGTTGATAAATCGTTAGGCTGTTGCATCAACTGCTGGAGTATTGCCGTTACCAAAGCAGTTGCTTTCTCGTCTGGGACAACAAACTCTTGCTTTTCAAACTGAGAAAACATCTCGGTTGAACGATAGTAGTACATTAAGCGGGTGAAGCCAGGGTGGGAGTACTCGCGGTCAGGAGCAATTAACATTGGTCGCAGTTGGACTCCATGCTTGACTGCTAACTCTTGGAACAGACCCAACAGTGGCTTTATTCTCGGATTGTCCTGAAAAATGCTTTGTGGCCAAGGTTGTGGAAGCTCCATAATTAACCAATGGTCGCAAGTTCCTGCTGTACCAATTGGATCTTCTCCGTTAGCTTTAGAAACCAGTGAGCAAAAACGACAATCTGTTAGGGGAATTTGATCGGTTTGTTGGTTTTGCATATTTACTATGTTTGGAGTAATCTATGGTACTTGTGTTTTCGCCGTTCTGTACTTAAGTCATTTGGCCATCTATTAGTTTACACTCAAGTTACTTAGGGTAGTGTAGATTCGCCGTTGATTATCTTTGAAGCCCCGGCGACCGTGCATAAATCTCCAATTATCAATCATTGCCAAATCGCCAGCTTGCCACAATATTTCCTGGGTATACTTGTCGTAAAGTTTCTGAATTTCGTCGGCGACTTCACTAGGAAGCTTTGAACCATCTTCAAAAATCTCATATCCCCTTTCGTGATATCTCCAAAAGTTGTTGGCAAATGCATCTTGATTTCCATACTTAGTTTTTACTACTGCTGAACAAATATATTTGCAAGAAAAGCTCAAATCTTCATTGATTTGATAACTCAAACCTTCAATTTTATCCAACGTTGACTTGCAATCATCAATGGTTTCACCTAAGACAGCAAATTTCTTTAACACATCAAATGGCAAACGCTCAAAAGAATACTTAATTCTTTTTTCAATAAATAACTGTTTCGTATGTTTGCTCATTTCTTTCCATATTTGGACACCATCCCAAAATAGAGTTTCGCCTCCTTGTACAGGCGTTTTACAGCAAAACCAAATAACATCAGGTCGAAAAGGAGTAGCACCATTCTCAGCATGAGGAGGAAGAGCATCCGTTCCGACATCTACTAAGTTAATAAAGTCGCCCTCAAGACTTTTCACTGGGTCTCCAATGTAGCTACAACTAAATTTTTCGGAAAAAGCTTTCATCTGCGTGGAAGTTACCCCAAAACCTCGAAAAAGAATAATTCCAGATGACTTGAATAGATCGAGAGTCTCCGCTTTAGAAAGGCGTAAAATATCTTCACAATCCTTAGTGCTGTATATTATTTTTCCTGTTCCTGTTCCTAATGACTCGATTTTGCTCATCATGGGTTTTATTGAAGATTTTTTCTCAATGTTGTTACTTCTTACCGTAGGACAAACGCATCTTACGCTGAATTAGCAACGAACTGCTGTGGCTGCCCTTGGCACTGACGCGGAGAGAGCATCAACATTTTCAAGCCGCTAGCAGGCGGATAGTTAACACCTCTAGCCTTGGGTTTTTCTACTTTTTTTTCATCTGCTAGTGCTAGTTGATAGCGCCGGAGCATGGTTGCTAAGACTAGCTTCATTTCAAAAAGTGCTAATACCTCGCCCGGACAGCGACGAGCACCACCACCAAATGGCAGAAATTCGTAGGGAGAGTATTGTCGCTCCAAAAAGCGTTCTGGTTGAAATTGCTTTGGCTGTGGGTATAAATCCTCACGCTGATGTGTTAGATAAATACAGCCTATGACTATTGTCCCTGGACTCAATTCGTAGTCCATCACCTGAATTGGTGATTCTACTAGTCGGGGAAATGTGACTACCTGAGTCGGATAAATGCGTAGCGATTCATTACAAACAGCACTGAGGTAGGGTAGTGCAACAATACTCATTGGATCTGGGGATTCCCCAAGGGTACTGAGTTCTTCTAACAATCGTTCCCGAACCGCAGGCAAACGGTGAATCCAGTATAATGCCCAAGCTATGGCAGTGGCTGAGGCATCTTGACCACCCAATAGCAATGATGGGAAGATGCCCCGGATATCCTCATTCGACATTGGTTGATCAGTTTCATCGTGAGCAAATACTAGTTCAGAGAGTACATCGCTGCGTGTGGGGTCTGCTTTTGCTCGCCGTTCTGCAATTTCGGTGTAGAGTAGTTTATCAAATTGTCGTTGCAAATCAAGCCAATATCCCCACGGACTCCACCGACCTAAATCTCGTCTGAAAAAGGGATAGGACAAGGATAACCTCAACCAACGAGACCGGGCGAAACTTAATAAATTAGAAAGGAGTTGCCTAAATTGTTCATAACGCTCTCCCTCATGTAAACCAAATAAAGCTTGCAATATCACCTCTAAGGTAATCTTTTGCACGGTCGGGTAGGCATAAAAAGATTTACCGTAGGCGTAGCCCAACCCAGGCATCGCCAGATTGTTCATAACTTGCTCTGTAACTTGACAGATACGCTGCCCGTATGATTTTACCCTAGTTCCATGCAGGGGAGGTATCAACAACTGCCGTCGATGTTTGTGGCGCAAGCCATCAAGCATGAGTAATCCGTTGTTTCCCAGTAATAAAGCGCTACCTTGGTTCAATTTACCAGAAGCTGTAATTTCTTTGGTACTCGTAAAAATCTGCTTTATCCCTTGTGGGTTACTGACGTATACTATCGGTGTAGAATCAGCCATAACAGTGAAAATGTCACCATAGCGATCGCCCATAGCATCCAATAAGCGAAGGGGATCGGTCTTAAATTGACGACTCAGCAACCGGGTAGAAGTTTTTGGCCCTTCAGGTAGTTTCATTAGGATTTATTATTGGTAATTGTTTAATAATCGATAGCTGTTAAACTGAACTAACAACGAATGGCTGGGATTGTCTTTGATGCTGACCATGTATGAGCATTTTCACGCCACTAGATGGATAACAAATCAGACCTTCAAATTTTGCTTTTTCTGGTCGTCTATTAACTAGTGCTAATTGATAACGTGAAAGAATCGTTGCTAGTATAAGCTTCATTTCAAACAAAGCAAAAGCTCCACCAATACAATTACGAGCGCCGCCACCGAATGGGAGAAATTCGTAGCTCGAAAATTGTTTTTCTAGAAAGCGTTCTGGCTGAAATTGCTTTGGTTGTGGATATAAATCTTCACGTTGATGGGTTGAATAAATATTACCAATGAGTATTGTTCCTGGATTCAATTCGTAGCCCATCACTTCAACTGGTGATTCTACCAACCTGGGAAATGTGAATAACTGAGTCGGGTAAATTCGCAAAGCTTCATTACACACCGCACTGAGATAAGGCAATGCTGCAATACTCATTGGATCTGGAGAATTACCCAGGCTATCGAGTTCTTGAAGCAATTGTTTGCGAACAACAGGTAAACTGTGAACCCAGTACATTGACCAAGCGATCGCAGTTGCTGAAGCATCACCAGATGCGAATATGGGTGACAATAGGAGATCGCGCACCTCTTCATCGCTTAGTAGTTCGCCTGTTTCATCATGAGCAAATAAGAGGTCAGAGAGGATATCAGTGCGAGAGCGATCTGCCTGCTGACGGCGTTCTTGGACTTGGGCGTACAGCATTTGAAAAAGTTCTCGTCGAAGGTGGAGACGGTATCCCCACGGACTCCAGCGACCTAAATCCCGTTGCCCGAAGGGGAGTTTTGTAGTGAGTTTAAATAGAAGAGATTGGGCTTGTTTGTTGGCACAAGCAAATAGATGCTTAATTTTCTCATAGCGATCGCCTTCATTTAAACCCAAGACAACTTCTATACCCACCCGCAAAGTGATATCTTCGATAGTAGGGTAGACAATGAAAGGTTTTGCAATCGCCTGTTGACTCATGATTTTTTCTGTGAGTTCGCAGATACGTTGTCCACAAGCTTGCATCCGCGCACCATGAAAAGCAGGCATTAAAAGTTTGCGCCGATGTTTGTGACGTAAACCATCGAGTTGAAGTACTCCTTGCTTTCCTGTCATAAAAGCAAAATTTTGGTTCAATGCACCCCTAGCTGTAATTTCTTTGGTGTTGGTAAAAATCTGCTTGATCGCCGAGGGATTGCTGACATACACTATTGGGTTAGAATCAGACATTAAGGTAACTAAGTCACCATAGCGTTGGCTAATAGCATCCATATAGCCAAAGGGGTCAGCTTGGAATTGCTGATTCAGCAGCCAAGTGGGAGTTTGCGGCCCTGGGGGTAGTTTCATCGGTCTTTTTTACTCGCGTTCTTTATATAAGAGTGAGCATCGTCAATACAATTTATTAACTGATTTGCTAATTCCTGAATATGAGGTTCAACGAACATTGAGAAATGATCCCCTGGAAGTTCAATGACCTGTATAGATTGGCTGGAATATTTGCCCCAACCTAGTAAGGGGTCATCAGTATGAAATTCTGGACTTTGAAAGTCATGAATAATTGCCTCATTCGCTCGAAAAAGATTCATTTGATGAGGATAAACTTGTGGGACATAATCTCGCATAGCTTGGACATGAACTTTGAAAAGTTTGTAATAGCGGAGAAAATCCTTAATCTCTGTGTCGCTAAAAATAAAGTTTGTTTTTTTATTTATCAAGTGAAATTGCTCATCTAGTGATAAATTTTGCAGTTCTTCAAAAGGAACTGAAAAGTCTATACTATTGTTAGTTTTAATAGATTCTGCCATACGGAGTAAGAATTTGGCATCATCATCCTCTCCTGATTTAATGGTAGTTTCAGGTAATATGGCGTCAATGACAACTAATAAACCTACGATTTGACCTTGCCTTTGCAATTGTTGTGCCATTTCAAAAGCAATGACACCACCGTAACAAAAACCACCTAAAAGATAAGGGCCATTCGGTTGTCGCTGACGAATTTCCTGGATGTAGTGAGCCGCTGTTTTCTCTACTGAAATTATTTCAGGTTCCTCTTGGTCAGGGATATGTTCTAAAGCATAAAACGGATAGTCTTCACCCATTCTTCTAGACAAGTTGAAATAGTTACGAATACCTCCACCAGCACCATGTATACAGAAGAAAGGCATCCTAGAACCTGAAGACTGAATTGCTACTAGAGGAGAACTGGAGCTATCACGGAATGGCTGACTGACAATAGTCGCTAGTTTTTCAATAGTTGGGTTTTCAAAAAGATTAGACAGGGAAAGATTATGCCCAAATCGATCGTAAATTTGAGCCATTAAGCGAACTGCTAAAAATGAGTGACCACCCACATCAAAAAAGTTATCTGTTACCCCAATCGGCTTAGTATTTAGAAGATTTTCCCAAATCTTCACCAAGCCTAATTCTGTAAAATTCCGGGGAGCAACAAAGGATTGAGTGACGTTTTGCCGGATAACCTGGTCGGTTGCAAGGGTAGACGCACTCAGAGCTTGTTTATCTACTTTCCCATTAGGTGTTAGGGGTATTGCATCCAATACTACCAAAGCCGATGGAATCATATAATTTGGCAGCTTTTGTTGCAATTTGGGCAACAGTTGTGTCGCTATGTCTTGCTTATCTGTCACTATATATGCAATCAGACGACTTGAGTCTTGAGCCTGATCTTGGTTAATAACAACAGATTCTCGCACATCTGGATGTTGTGCGATCGCTGCAACAATTTCCCCCAGTTCCACCCGAAAACCACGAATTTTTACTTGGTCATCACGGCGACCCAAATACTCAAGATTGCCATCGTTGAGATAACGCGCTAAATCACCAGTTTTGTAAAGTTTAGTTCCTGGAACAAAGGGATTATTAATAAAGCGTTCCTGAGTTAATTCCAGACGATTTAAATATCCCCTTGCTAATCCATCACCAGCAACATAAAGTTCGCCAATCACTCCTACAGGAGTTGGTTGTAAGTAACTATTTAATACATATACTTGAGTATTATCAACAGGACGACCAATGGGAACACTAGTTGATTTATCTGTCAGCAAACTAGTATCGTAGTAAGTGACATTGGCAGAAACTTCTGACGAACCATAAAGGTTGATTAGTTTTGCCGATGGCATTAATTTTCGGAAAGTTTGAGCTAAATCAATAGATAGTGCTTCGCCACTGGTTATCCAAAGTTTTAGATGTGATAAATTTTTGAGTAGATGACTATAGCTATTAAAAAATAAGCGCAGGAGTGAAGGAACAAGTACTATGCGCGTCACTTTGTAATTTGCCAGAGTTTCTATAAATAATTGTGGGTCTAGCACAATTGCATCAGGAATAATTGCAGTGGGAATTCCCTGAAGTAATGGTGCAAAAATCTCCCATACTGAATCTACAAAACTAATAGCTGTTTTTTGACAACAAACCTCCTCTTTTGTAAAGGGATAAGTTTTCCACAGCCAGTGCAAACCATTGACTGTACCGCGATGAGTACCAATAACACCTTTAGGATTGCCTGTAGAACCAGAAGTGTAGATAATATAGGCGAGACCATCGGCTTTTGAGATGTTGACAGGATTTTCCTGACTTGCTTGAAGAATTTCATCCTTGTGGATGTCTAAGCAAACAATTTTAGCTGAAGATGCAGGTAGTTTTTCTAATATCTCTTGTTGGGTGATTAACACCGATACCTGAGAATCAGACATCATGAATCTAAGGCGTTCTATTGGATAATTAGGATCGAAAGGAATGTAAGCACCACCAGCTTTGAGAATAGCCATAATCCCCACAATCATTTCTACTGAACGTTCGAGGCAAATACCTACAACAGTTTCTTCTCCTACACCTTGTTTTTGTAAATAATTGGTAAGCTGATTAACTCTGTGGTTAAGTTGCGAATAAGTTAATTCTTCGATGTGACTAATTAATGCTAATTTATCAGGCGATCGCTCGACTTGCTGCTCGAATAATTGATGTAGAGAGGCATTTTGTGGATAATCTGCCTCAGTCTTGTTCCATTCAAATAGTTGCTCTCGCTCCTTAGCAGTTAGTAGTGATAATTGTGAGATGCGCTGCTCTTGATTAACAACAATGCTTTCCAATAAAGTTTGAAAATTACTGATGAATCGGGTAATTGTTGCATCCTCAAAAATGTCCGTATTGTACTCCAAAAACCCTGTTAAACCTTGTTGAGATTCGGACATGGATAGGAAAATATCTAACTGGGCTGTACCGTTATCCAACTGCAAAGGACGCAAGGTTAAACCAGAAACTTCCTGCATAGAGGTTGGCGTATTTTGCAGGACAAACATAACTTCATAAAGTGGATTCCGGCTCAAGTCTCGCTCTGGTTGCAATTGTTCTACGAGCTTCTCAAAAGGCAAATCTTGATGTGCATAAGCGTCGAGAGTCACCTCACGGACTCGATGTAGAAGTTCGCAAAAGCGAGGATTACCACTGAGATTATTACGCAACACCAAAGTATTGACAAATAAACCCAGCATCCCTTCTAATTCGGCTCGGTTACGGTTCGCAATTGGCGAACCAACCAGGATATCTTCTTGGTCTGTATAACAGTATAGCAATGTATTAAATGCTGCCAGCAAAGTCATAAATAAAGTGACATCTTCGCGCTGGCTTAATTGGTTAAGTGCATCTGTTAAGGTTTTAGAGAACGTAAAGTATTGCTTTGCACCAGTAAAAGTGGCAACAGCAGGACGCGGATTATCTGTAGGTAACTGGAGTAAGGGTAGTTCGCCACCCAATTGTTGCTTCCAGTATTTGAATTGAGTTTCTAGTACTTTACCTTGTAAGCGATCGCGCTGCCAAACAGCAAAATCTGCATACTGAATGGGGAGTTTGGGTAAGGGAGAATGCTGATTTGTAGCAAACGCTGCATATAGCGTTGCCAATTCCCTTAAAAACACACCAATAGACCATCCATCCGTAATAATGTGATGCATGGTCAAAAGGAAAATGTGTTCTTCCTCACCCAAGCGGAGTAAAGTTGCTCTAACTAGAGGCCCTTTAGCTAAATTGAATGGTTTCTTTGCTGACTCAATTGCAAGTTCTTTAACATTAGGTTCCCAATTTTTACCAGATAAATGCTCAAAGTTAATAATGGGTAATTCCCAAGTTAATTCCGGTGCTATCTTCTGTACTGGTTGTCCATTAACAAGCGCAAAAGTTGTGCGCCAAACTTCATGACGCTTGAGGATTTCATTAAGACTTTGCTTCAGTGCCGTAATATTAAGCAATCCTTTTAAATGAAAGGCACTGGAAATATTATAGAAAGAACTCCCGTGGTAAAGTTGGTCAATAAACCACAGCCTTTGTTGAGAGAAAGATAGGGGAATATTGTTAGAAACCTGACGCTGGTGAATTGTATCAGCTTGAAACTTTCCTCCCTTCCATTTTTCTAGAAGGGCTTTTTTTGCAGGTGATAAGTTTGAATGTTGTTTATCCATTTTCAAGAGTTATTTGTAATTATTAATTGAGCATTACTCATTAACCAAAAGAACTTCTACTTCTTCTTCAGATAATTCTTCAATTTTCTCCAGCAGAAGTTGCTCAACCATTTCCGCTTGCTTGGCTGGCATCATTGCTTGCACCAAAAGGTCGCGCAGTGGTAATTCCACTGGAAACTTGCCTCGCAATCGAGAAACTAGTTGAGTTGCAATCAGAGAGTCTCCCCCTAACTCATAGAAGTTATCGTAAATACCTACTTGTGTAATCCCCAGAACTTCTTGCCAAACTTCGGCTATTTGTTTTTCTAACTTATTAGTTGGAGCAACATAGGAATTACTCAGGTTATGTCTGAAGTAAGCTGAGGATGAATCTACTTGATTGGAAGACTTTGAATTTAGTAGAGGGTTAAGTTTAAACGTGCGTTCGTATCTCGCTTTAAGATCCACTGTGGACACAACAAACTGAGTTACTTCTCCTAAAGATAATAACAGTTTAAATACTTCTACACTTTCTGTTTCAGTAATTGCTAATTCTGTCTCAGATATCTGTCTAAATGTTTTTTGGTCTTGGCTGGTATTCAGTAGCAATTTATCCCAGTTTATGGTGATCCAGGGTAAAGATTTATTTTGGTTATGTTTTTGAGTAAAGGTATCTGTTAACTGATTAACTCCTGAGTATAAAGCTAACCCAAATCCTCCTAAAATGGCAGATAAAGAAGAAAAATTGATCCAAAAATCTAACTTTCTACTCTGGAAAATTTGTTCTAATATGGTAATATCCTGACGTTGAAACTCAAGTATTTTTTCTAGTTCTGTCTGAGCAATTTCTGGAATCGAGCAAAATATATTTTCACGTATTTTTCCACTTGAATAGATAACCCCATGAATTTGACCAATATTCTCAGGTGCAAGGCTTTGGTACATTTGTTCATAGTTAGTTTTATCTGCACGCATTACCAAAACTTCTGTACCTAATTCCTTTAATGCTAAGAGTTTTTGGATTTTGCGACTCACTTCATCTTCTTGAGGATGAATTTTAAGCCATTGCGAATATTCATCTTTTTCTGGGAAATCGGAATCTTCAATAAATATGATTTTTGCTTGTAGGGTTTTTGCCAAATATTCTGCAAGTACAACTCCAAAACTTTCTAATCCGCCTGGAAAGAGGTAAACACCTTCTTTTCTCAGTAGAGTTTTTTCTACAACTGCTGACTCTAAATGTACTGGTTCAAATGCTTGAACCCAGCGGTAACGATCGCGATATGCAACAACTAAATCAGGCGACAAAGCATCAAGCTCGCACATGATTTGGTCTACGATATAACTGTGATCATCTCCTGTTATTTCCTCTGCGTTAAAGGCATTTTGGCGTTTATTTAAAACAAAATCTATATTTCGACAAACAATATTAGGATACTCTTGAGGAATAACCTTACATAAGCCTAATATAGTTGCCTTTTCTGGATCGAGAGTTTCATTCCCATTAACTTCTTGGATCTGGTTCGATATAATCCATATTTGTAGGCGATCGCCAGTTTTTAGTTTATCAAAACTTTGGGTTAAAAACAGCAAACTGTTGAATTCTAGATACTGACCTGTTTGACGATTTTCAAAGTTATTCAAACTCCATAAATGAGCAATATTTTGGGGAATTTTACTAAGTGCAATCAGTTCTTTGAGTAATGCATCATAGTCATCTCGACTTTGCGGATTAATTGTATAAATACTCTCACTGAGTTTACTAAACTGTTTTCCCAGCTTCACTATAATGACATCTTGACCATTCTGTTCCAGTTTGTTAACTAATTGGAAACCCACACCACATTCATCAACAAACAAAAGCCATTGTTCATTCTCTAATTCTAGGTGAGATGGAGGTAGTAAAGAACGTTTCCATGAAGGGACATAGAACCAATCAGCAATATCTTGTTTTTTATCTAAATTTACAGAGTTACTACTTGTAAGAAGTGATGGTGATTTAGTATCAATCCAGTATCTTTGTCGTTCA
>VFQR01000996.1_pt1 | contig 26124 bp, 18 predicted proteins | sample 3512321 | NCBI WGS metagenome assembly VFQR01 (sample SAMN10412374, study PRJNA504923) | tailings metagenome | isolation source: Relicate 3 Philex TSF1 revegetated site | place: Philippines: Tuba, Benguet | collected 2017-08-29 | reverse complement strand
AACCTTTAATAATTCTAGCGTAATCGTCACAATTGCGGAGACTTTTATCAAGACCGCAATGGTGAGTGTGCGGTAATTGCGGCGTTCAGGGATGAAAAAAAGTTGATGTTACCAGTAATGTTGAGTAGTTAGGAGTGGTGAGCGTAGTTTCGCCCATCTCCTGAGCTTTGCACTAATTACTGTCTTTAGTGTTGGTTGATAAAGAAGTTACTTTGCGAGCAGGCGATCGCTTTGCTTATTATCCATGTAGAATCGTTGCAGTACAAAGTTTCTACTGATTTTAAGGTATATTTTAAAAATTAATAAGATGACAGCAATAAAATAATTGTTATGATCTGCTGCCTGAATCCTAATTGCGATAATCCCCAAAATCCTGACGGGACAAATTTCTGTCTCAGTTGCGGGGCAAAGTTGCTACCCCTGCTGAGAAATCGTTATCGGATTATTGGACTGTTAGGCAGAGGAGGGTTTGCACGCACATATGTGGCAGAAGATATAGACAAGCTCAATGAACAATGTGTTGTTAAGCAGTTGGTTTTAAGTCAATTTTATGGCTCTCAAGGTACTGACGCCCATAAAAAAGCAACTGAGTTGTTTGAGCGAGAGGCTAAACGCCTTAAAGAACTAGGGGAACATGTGCAAATTCCCAATTTATATGCATATTTTAAGGAAGGTGAATATCTGTATTTAGTGCAGCAGTTTATTCAAGGGCAAAATCTGTTGCAGGAGTTAAAACAGCAGGGTGTTTTTGATGAAGTTAAAATTCGAGATTTTTTGGATGATTTATTATCTGTGTTGATAGCGGTACACGAACAAGAGATAATTCACCGAGATCTGAAACCAGAAAATATTATTCGTCGTCACAACGATCGGAAGTTAGTGCTAATTGATTTTGGGGTATCAAAGCAAAGGAGGGAAACTACAAACACTGCCATAGGAACAATTATTGGGTCATTGGGTTATGCGCCTATTGAGCAAATGCAATTGGGTCAAGTCTTTCATTCTAGCGATCTCTACAGTTTAGGAATAACTTGTTTTCATCTGCTAACTAATATTTCTCCGTCGAGTTTATGGATGAAACAAGGTTATAGTTGGACTTCTGGTTGGCGACAGTATTTAAAGCAAACTATAAGTCATGAATTAGAATTAATTATTGATAAATTAATTCAAGAAAATCACGAACAACGTTATCAGTCTGCACAGACTGTATTACAAGATTTGAATAAGTTGCCACGGTTAAGAAATACATTACCCCCTACGGTTATTTCGCCTTCTGGGCTATTAGAAACACAACCGCAAGTTCAAGAACAAACAACTAGTTCTGGACATCTACCGGTATCTTCTAATAATCAATTATTGTCGGGAGCGATAATTGCTGCGAGTGGTAGTTCATTCTTAGCGATCGCTCTTATAAGTTTTATTGGCACTACTTGGATTAGTTCAGGATTGTGGTTGCTAATTTTAGCAGGATTAGTACTTATTCAATCTCGCTCACTTATGGAAAAAACTTATTTAATTATTATTGCTATCATCGCTAATTTACTTATTGTCTTAAGTTTCAAAAATTTGCTAGCTCAAAATCTTTTACAATCTGGGATAAATGGGTTATTGCTTGTAATTTTGCTAGTTATTCTTGCAGGTTTCTTGACAGTTATTATTGTTGGTATATCTCAAATCGTCAACAAAGTTATTTCTCAATATTTTTAGTGAATGATTCAGCACTCAATATTCATACTTAATGTAGTATGATAAATATAGCAATGCTATCTGATTTGTGAAAAGTCGGGGATCTGGGTTCTCACGAATGATTTATGATTGCTATATATAGATTCGTAAAATATTGTGATTTCTGAATTCTGATTATATCTTCATTTTTGAGCAGCTTCTGATAAATGGGAGAATTATTTATGACAAATAAAAAAGAAAATTTTAAACTGCTTATTTCTCTGGGAATAGCTGGAATAATGGTAGCAGTTATTTTGTGGTTAATAAGCAAACTTTCTTCTACTATCATACCATCATCAAACCCCATAACAACTTCATCTTCATTACCAAATAAATCTTCATTAATAAATTTGGGTACGAAGATTGTCGTCAAAGTACAAACATACCCGGAAAAAAGAGATGGAGTTAAAGCTTTTGGGGAAAAAAATTTCAGCACTGCTGTGGAAAAATTTACTGCATCCCTGAAAAATAATCCCAACGATCCAGAGACTTTAATTTATTTAAACAATGCTAAAATAGCGCGAGATAATTCAGAAAGCCTAAAAGTTGCTGTCATCGCGCCAGTTAACTTTGATCAGAATTTAGCAGAAGAACTTTTGCGTGGTGTAGCTCAAGCTCAAAATGAAGTTAACGAACGAGGTGGAATTAATGGTAAAAAATTGCAAATTGTGATTGCAAGTGTTGAAAATCGAGAAGATGGCGAAAAGCTAGATAAAGAATTAGTTGAAGATCCGAGCATTATAGCCGCAGTGGGTGTGAGACTAAATGCCGCGATTTATAATGAGAAAAGGTTAGTGTTAGTCTTCCCTGTGGAGCGTCCAAATCAAGCAGAAAATCTAGAAAACATAGAGCAAAATTCAGTAAATAATCAGCCTAATACTGCCAAAAATAACTACTTATTTCATGTAAATCCTTTATATGATAATTTAGTAGATACTCATGCTCGTTACATTGCTCGACAAGGAAGAAATATTGCTGTTTGTGGCGATATTCGCAGCTCAGGAAATAATCCCAATTCTTCATCTAGTAAGCTACTTGTAGAACAGTACACTCAAGCGATCGAACAGTATGGCAGTAAAGTTATTAGTACGCCTTGCAATTTGGCCGATAAAAATTTTGACCCTAAAACTTTTGTAGATCGAGCTATAGAAACAGAAAATGCCAATGCTTTTTTACTAATACCTTCACTCAGAAGCATAAGTTATGCTACTAAAGTTGCACAAGAGGTTAAAGGCAGAAAACCACTGTTTGGTTCTGAAACTATGTATAGTGGAAAAACTTTAGAAAATGCCAAGGATGTCGAAGGAATGGTAGTACCTGTGTATTGGCATCGTGATGTTAATAAAAATAATCCATTTGCGGAAAATGCTTTTGGGCTTTGGAAGGCACGAGTAAATCAGAGAACAGCCGGAGCTTATGATGCAATGCAAGTAATTGTCGCTGGTTTGGAAAAAGATAACACCCGCGAAGGCTTACAAAAGGTACTGTCTAATCCTGATTTTTCAACTTCTGGAGCTACAGGAAATATTATGTTTTCCCCTTTAGGTACGCGTCAAGGAGAAGCTTTTTTAGTCAGAATTGAGCGTTGTGAGCGTTGTTCTTCTGGGACTAATTATGATTTTGTTTTGTTAAATAAGAAGTAATTAGGGAGTAGGGAGATGAGGGAGTAGAGGGAGAATAATTCTTAGGGATTTCCAGTTAAAAAAATATCCCATTGTATTGTAAGTAAGAGGATGTTTGAAAAGTGGTTAGCTGTGATTTTAATCACCCCCCTTAATCCCCCCTTGGAAAAGGGGGAGACCGGAATCTAGTTCCCTCCCCTTTCCAAGGGGAGGGTTAGGGTGGGGTAAAAAATATTTGGCACATCAATCATGACTTTTCAAACATCCTCTTAGACAGGTATAGTTTGTCTGATTTCAACTGGTTCACCAGTTAAGCTAAAGGCGCGAACTTCGGTAATTTTTACCTTCACCAACTGCCCTTTCAATTCTTTGATGTCGCCAGTGAAGAAGGTTAAACGATTACCGCCTGTGCGTCCCATGACTTGAGTTTTATCTTTGGGGTTTTGGTCTTCTACTAGAACTTCTTCAATGCGTCCGAAATAACGTTGCGATCGCTCGCTTGCTTTCACATTTACTAAATGATTTAATCTTTGTAGGCGATCGCTTTTAATTTCTTCACTCAGTTGATTGTCCCACAAAGCAGCGGGTGTTCCTGGACGTGGCGAATATGCGGCTGTATTTAACATGTCAAAGCCGATATCTTCCACAAGTTTCAAGGTATTTTCAAATTGTTGTTCTGTTTCCCCAGGAAAACCGACAATTGCATCAGCACTAATCGAAGCATCTGGCATATATCGCCGAATGGTATCAATGATTCGGCGATATTTTTCATGGGTATAACCCCGCGACATTGCCTTTAAAAGTTCATTATCGCCAGATTGAAAGGGAATGTGGAAGTGTTCGCAAACTTTGGGCAATTCAGCACAAGCTCGAATTAATCTTTCAGTAAAATAACGGGGATGGCTTGTAGCAAATCTTATTCTTTCAATCCCAGGTACATCATGGACGTAATACAGTAAATCTGTGAAATTATGGAGATGCCGACCTTCTGCTGTGGTGCCTGGCAAATCTCTGCCGTAAGCGTCAATATTTTGACCGAGTAAAGTAACTTCCTTGTAACCTTGTCGTGCTAATTCTACCATTTCTTTCCGAATAGCTTCCGGTGTGCGAGATTGTTCCACACCGCGCACATTGGGAACTACACAGTAGGTGCAGCGTTCGTTACAGCCATAAATCACATTCACCCAAGCAGTAACTTTACTATCTCGTCGCGGCTGGGTGATATCTTCCATAATGTGAACCGGCTCGGTTGCCACGACTTGATTACCTTCAAACACTGATTCCAACAAATCTTTGAGGCGGTTGGCGTGTTGTGGCCCCATTACCAAGTCTAATTCTGGCACGCGCCGCAACAGCGCTTCGCCTTCTTGCTGGGCAACACAACCAGCAACAATCAACGTTAAATCAGGCTGTTCGTGCTTGCGCTTGGCTTGTCTGCCAAGGTAGGAATATACCTTTTGCTCGGCATTGTCTCGAATTGTGCAGGTATTGTAGAGAATCACATCTGCATTATTTGGATCTTCTGACCACTCAAAGCCCATGTCTTCCATTACGCCAGCCATGCGCTCTGAGTCAGCTTTATTCATCTGACAACCGAAAGTAGTGATGTGATAGTGGCGTTTAGAAGTGGTCATGAGTAATTATGCTTAATTTAGCCTAATGTATATAAACTTTATTTCTATTTTATAACGCTCTGAAGAAACACAGGAAGTGGGGGGAGATGGGGGAGATGGGGGAGATGGGGGAGATGAGGGAGAAATAATCAATCGCTAATGACTCCTGAATTCAGAATTCTGACTCCTGAATTCAGAATTTTGCTCTAATTACAATGCAGTTTTTTGCAATCTTAGATACATAGTGATGCAGGTGTCAGTAATAAATCTTGCATTCAAGTCAGCATAAAAGGTGAATGAATAATAACTACATTTTTTATACTGTATATTTTGTGAGTTTAAAACTGTCACTAGTAACAGCGATCGCTAGATGATTTTTGCCTGAAGTTTAATAGGCAACTTTTATGATTATCTATCAAAAGCAAATGAAAGATGATATCAAATACTCCAATATTTGTGGGAGTAAATTTTTGACACCTTTTCAGCATAAATTACTACTGAAAAGTCTGCAAGAAGATTTACCTGAAATGTACCGCCAGCGGATTCAAATTATGTTACTGGCAGATGAGGGGAAATCACAAACACAAATTTGTCGAATTTTGGGATGTTGTCCGGCTACAGCAAGACATTGGATACACATTGCTCGTAGTGGAATGGCACACCAATGGCTAGAATCTCCAATTGGTCGCCCCAAAGCTGTGAATGAGGAATATTTAGAACGTTTGAAAGAACTAGTAAGCAATAATCCTCGTGATTACGGTTATGGTTTCAAACGATGGACGGCGAACTGGTTAAGTAAACATTTGGCAAAAGAAATGGGGATAAAAGTAAGCGATTGTCATATCAAACGGTTACTCAAACAAATGGGTTTATCTACAAAACAAAAGCCTAGTAATACTGAACAAAATTTACCACAAAATGGTTCGCAAATTTTAATCGGTGATTTAAAACATGAAAATCTACTAGATCGGAGTGAAATCTTACCAATTCATTTCTTGAATTTAGAAAAAAATTAAGCAGGTAATATTTCAATACGGTTCAGTTAAACTCAGACACGCAAAGACGATTTTCAATCAAAAATGGTATTATGCTGCAAAATTCAACTACTCCAATAATTTCTGCGGAATTATTCAAAAATATTCTTGGCTATGCTGTTTCGGAAGAAGAATTTCAACGCTGTCAAGAGAAATTTAAATACTTAAAACCGAAAGTAGGAAAATTTTGGCAAGGAACTGGCGTTGAGGCTGGCATTTATATTGTGCTTGCTGGTAAGGTAAGGTTACTGGATGAAGCTGGGGAATTAATTTCAACACTGGAAGTAGGGGAATCATTTGGACATTTTACCTTGTTTCCTTCTGCTAATTTTATAGCTTATGCTGCCAGAGCAAGTACAAATGTGCAATTGTGCTTTATCCCTGGTGAACTGCTATTATCTTTGATGGCTAAGCATCGGCAAATAAATGAGCATTTAAAAATCGAAGCTACTAATCAAAAGTTTTTGCTAGTTAAATCCAATATTCACAGTGACGAAGATAATAATAAAGAGTTGACTATTGTTTCTAATTCTGCAATAGAACCAGAAACGAAGTGGGAAAAAAAAATTAATAAAGCTTACTTTCCTAGTCCTACTCAAAGAGTCGGTCATCTCTTACAACGAGTAACTCGACGTTATTCTTTCTTTGCTCAACAAAGTGCATCTGACTGCGGTGCGGCTTGTGTGGTAATGGTGTCGCATTATTGGGGAAAACGCTTTAGTATCAACCATTTACGGGATATTGCTAACGTTGACCGCAATGGTTCATCTCTACGGGGGTTAACAGCAGCAGCGGAAAGTTTAGGGTTTAGTACGCGTCCGGTAAAAGCCAATCTTGAGCAGTTGGCGAAACAAAAATTACCTGCTATTGTTCACTGGGAAGGTAAACACTACATTGTTGTTTATGAAATTACCAAAAAACATGTAATTGTAGCTGACCCGGCTATTGGCCAACGCATCTTCAGTCATGAAGAATTTAAAGCTGATTGGACTGGATATGCACTATTATTAGAACCCACAGCTTTATTCAAGGATTCTAAGGAAATTACAACTCCATTTTGGCAATTCTTTGAGTTAATTAAGCCGCATGGTTTGGTGATGTTAGAAGTATTTGTGGCTTCGGTATTTATCCAAATATTTGGACTCGTCACTCCTTTATTTACTCAATTAATATTAGACCGTGTAGTGGTACAACGTTCTGGTTTGACATTGATGGCGGTGGGTTTGGGGTTGATGATTTTTAGCATTTTCCGTGTAGTAATGACGGGTTTGCGACAATATTTAATAGACCATACAGCCCAGAGAATAAATGTTGCATTAGTGGTTGCCTTTATTCGCCATACTTTGCGTTTACCGTTGAGTTACTTTGAAACACGTTATGTAGGGGATATTATCTCTCGCTTGCAAGAAAATCATAAAATTCAGCGGTTTTTGTCTGGTGAAGCACTATCGATTATTTTGGATTTAATCACTGTTTTTATTTATCTGGGATTAATGTTTTGGTACAGTTGGAAAATGGCGTTATTGGCATTAGTAATTGTGCCGCCGTTTTTCTTGCTGGCATTGATAGCTACACCATTTCTACAAAGAATTTCCAGGGAAATATTTAATGCGATTACTAAAGAAAGCAGTTATCTAATTGAAGCACTAACTGGGGTACGAACTTTAAAATCTACAGCTGTAGAACAAACAGTACGTTGGCATTGGGAAGAGTTATTACAGAAAGAAGTCAAAACTAGTTTTGCTGGACAAGTTATTGGTAATCGCTTGCAAATTTTCAGCAACACCATTGAAGCAGTTGTATCTACTGCGTTGTTATGGTATGGAGCGCATTTAGTAATTCAAAACCAATTAACTATCGGGCAATTAGTAGCATTTAATATGTTACTAGTGAATATCATTAGACCTTTCCAAAGATTAACGGTACTGTGGAATGAATTGCAAGAAGTGATAATTGCAGTCGAACGTATTAATGATGTTTTAGATGCAGAACCAGAAGAAGATTTACAACATCAAATTAAGCAATATTTACCTCCAATCCAAGGTAATATTAACTTTGAGAATGTCACTTTTCGCTATCATCCAGAAAGTGATATTAATATTCTAGAAAATCTCAGTTTTGAGATTAAACCAGGGCAAATGGTTGCTTTAGTGGGACGCAGTGGTTCTGGCAAAACCACGATTTCTAAGTTACTGTTAGGGCTATATTCTCCGACAGATGGCAAGATATTGATTGATGGAAATGATATTACTACAATTTCCTTGCAGTCTTTACGCCAACAAGCCGGGGTAGTTGACCAAGATACCTTTCTATTTGGTAGCACAATTCGGGAAAATATCAGTTTAGGACATCCTGAGGCAAGTTTAGCAGAAATTACAGAAGCAGCAAGCTTGGCGGGTGCTGATGAGTTTATTAGAAAGTTACCTATGGGTTATGAAACCCAAATTGGTGAAGGCGGTGGGTTGCTGTCTGGCGGACAAAGACAAAGAATTGCGATCGCCAGGGCATTATTGGGTAATCCTCGTCTGTTAATCTTAGATGAGGCGACTTCTCATCTTGATAGCGAATCAGAACGCATTATTCAGAATAATTTGCATACAATTCTCAAAAAAAGAACCTCTTTAGTTATTGCTCATCGTCTTTCTACTGTACAGAATGCAGACTTAATTTTGGTCTTAGATAGAGGGGTATTAATAGAGAGTGGAACCCATACAGAATTAATGGCAAAGCGGGGACATTATTTCTATCTCAATCAACAACAATTACGGCAGAATTGAGAATTTAGGAGTCAGAATTCAGAAGTAAGACAAACTTAAGACTTAGCTATCAAGTTTAGGTTCTGTATTTTAATAATTTCAAATCTGCTGTAATTCGTTACTCCGAAAACAAATTAATCTAAAAATTTTGACAGGAATAAATAATGACAAACACATTGAATGGAAAGGGAACATCCCAAATCCATGAGTATGAAGATAGAGATGAAAATTTGGCAACACCAACTAAATATACTGATGATTGGTCTTTATCGACTAAAGAATTACTAGATGGATTACCTAAAGTTTGGACAAGAGGATTGCTGTATTTTTTAATCATCTTTGTTTCGATTATTTTACCTTGGGCAATGCTGTCTCAGGTCGATGAAACTGGTACTGCTAGAGGCAGAATTGAGCCTAAAGGTAAGACGGTAAGGTTGGATGCTGCTGTGTCAGGTACTGTTACAGAAATTCGGATAAAAGAGGGTGATGTAGTTAAATATGGGCAGAAATTATTAGTTTTAGATTCAGAATTAGTCAAGACAGAATTGCAGCAGGTACAGGATAAATTAGAGGGGCAATTAAATCGGCGATCGCAATTAAATTCATCTGAAAATCAGTTAGTAGTTGCCCTCACAACTCAGCGCCAACAAAATCAAGCTCAAGAATTAGAAAAGCAATCACAAATAGACCAAGCACGGCAAAATTTAATTGCTGTTAGTAATGCCTTTGAATTACAAAAATCAGAAAAATTATCTCAAGTAAACCAGGCACAACAAAATCTAGATCATAGTAAAACTACTAGAAAATTAGTGCAGAGTAGTTTAGCAAGTTCTCAACGAGAAGAAGAACGTTATCGCAAACTTTGGCAGGAGAAAGTTATTTCTGAAACTAACTTTGTAGAAAAACAAGAAATAGTCAAAGACAAGCAAAAAATATATGAGCAAAGCAAATCAGATATTCAGCAAGCTAAGTTACGTTTAGCAGAACAACAAAGTAGTTATCAGCGCATTGTCAAGCAAGGAAAGGCAGACATCACACAAGCACAATTACGTCTCAATGAACAGCAACGTAGTTATCAAACATTAACTCGTTCTGGTAAATTAGCTTTGCTCAAAATTGAGGAGCAACAAAAAAATTTCCAAACAGAAATTACAACTCTGAACGCAGAAATCGCTCAAACCAAGAGACAGATTATCTCTTTAAATATTCAATTAGCGCAACGAGAATTAAAAGCACCTGTAAGTGGTACTGTATTTCAGTTACCTATTCAAAAAGCTGGTGCTGTAGTCCAGCTAGGAACTATGGTAACAGAAATTGCTCCAATCGGTTCGCCTTTTGTAATTCGGGCACAAATAGGCACAAATGAAAGTGGTTCTTTGCGTAAAGGATTGCCAGTTAAGCTCAAATTTGATGCTTATCCTTTCCAAGATTATGGAATATTAGAAGGAGAGTTGATTGATATTTCTCCTACTACTTTAGAGGTGGATACAGCTAATGGTAAAGTAGCAGCTTATAACTTAGAAATTACTCTAAAGCAGAGTTGTCTTCAGACGAGTAACAAATGTATTCCCTTACGTCCAGGAGATACAGCTACGGCTGAGGTAATTGTGCGTCAACGGCGAATTATTGATTTTATACTTGACCCATTTAAGCGGTTACAGCAAGGCGGTTTGAAGTTGTAACACTGAGCTAATCTTCCAGCCTTATTCTCTACACGAAGAAGAGAAAGAGAAAAAACCTTATTTAGCAACCATAAATATTTTTCTCATTCCTCTATTTATAGAAAAGGTTTAGGGAAAAGTCATGATTTCACTTGTCACCTTAATACAACAAATTTAGGATAACTATCATGTCACAACCTATCACCATCACCAATGAAGATATTTTGCATCAGGTAAAATTATCCTGCAAGATACCTGAAATCATTGAGCAAATTATCACCCACAAAATTATTCAACATGCTGCTAGTGAAGTAGGTATAAAAATAGAGATAGAAGAACTTCAAAAATTAGCTGATGAAATGCGACTAATGAATAATCTCCTCAATGTTGAAGAGACTTGGGTTTGGTTAGAAAAAAATAGTTTATCTTTAGATGATTTTGAAGAAATTCTCTACAAAAACTTGCTTTCTACTAAATTAGCTATTCATCTACTCGCGGATAAAATTCAACCTTATTTTTACGAACACCAACTTGATTATATTGGTGCAGTAATATATGAGCTTGTCTTAGATGATGAGGATTTTGTTTGGGAACTTTTTTATGCCATTAAGCAGGGCGAGATGAGTTTTTATGATGTAGCTCATCAATATATTCAAGATTTAGAATTACGCCGCAAAGGAGGGTATCAGGGAATAGTGTATCGTCAAGATTTAAAACCAGAAGTTTCTGGTGCTGTTTTTGCAGCTAAACCACCACAACTCTTACAGCCTATCGTCACTGCAAAAGGAGTACATCTGATTTTTGTAGAGGAGATTATTCAGCCACAATTGGACAACCAGCTAGCTTATCAAATCGGAAAAGATTTATTTGAGAAATGGTTAAAAGAACAAATTGAACAGCTTAATTTTCAGCTTGTCATTGATTAAATGAAAATTAGATGTTCTAAAAAATTCACAAAACTAGTTAGGAAATTAAATTATGTACCAGTTTTCTCTTTTAAATAATGCTCAAGCTGTTTGTTTTCAGAAGCTGACATATCCTACTTATCGTCCACTACTCAATACACTGGATGCGAACAATTCTATTATTGCTGTGGGAGTTAATCTTGGCTTGCAGCCAATTGGTCTTGGCTTGGCTATCATCGATAAAGATGATGCAGAAATTATTTCTTTATTCATTCATCCAGAACATCGAAGCCAAGGATTAGGTAAAACCTTGCTTAATTATCTAGAAATAGAACTTCAACAACGAAGATATTCGCAAGTCAGGTTAGTTTATATATCTAATTCTACTACTCCTGCGTTACTACGAATTCTCAAACAACTCAACTGGTCTACTCCTCAGGTACGAATGTTAGTTTGTGAAGGAACGAAAGAAAGTATTAAAGATGCTCCATTATTACGAATAAATTCTTGTCTTCCAGCATCATATACTATTTTTTATTGGATTGAATTAACGCCTGAAGATAGAGAGTATATACAAAGACAACAGTCTATTTCTCCTTGGTATCCTGAAATCCTTTCTCCGTTTGACGATGAAAAAATTATTGAACATATAAATAGTCTAGGACTTCGCTATCACGGTCAAGTTGTTGGTTGGATGATTACTCATAGAGTAGCAATCGACACCATAAGATATACTAAGCTTTTTGTGAAAAAAGAACTTCAAACTTTAGGCCGTGCTATTCCTTTATTAGTCAACGCTATTCAGCTTCAATTAGAAAAAAGCGAAGCAAATAAGGCGGTTTTTACAGTGTTATATGATAATCAAAAAATGATTAATTTAGTGAATAAAAGGCTAGGATTGTATCTCAACTTATTACGTCAATCTTGGCAAAGTTCAAAGTCGATATAAAAAAATCAATTGTCTTAATATTGACTAGTTCAAATATAATACTAATACAATTAAACTGGTTGAGATAAAATAGGGTGAGCATCTGCCACCCTATTAATTATTTGCTAATTATTTGGGATTAAAATTAATAGTTATGGTATTAATCCTGATCCAATCACTCCTATCCAACCTCCAGGAACGTTTTCACGAACTGCATCATCAAGCTTACGTCCAACTGAGCGCACTCCATCTTCAATCTTTTTAATCCAATTTGGAGTACCTTTTCCTCCTACAATACCTTCTAACTCTAAATCAGACAGTTCAGCAAATTCAATTTCGAGAGGTTCCAATTTGTTAATTTTGATGTTAGCCATCGTTGATTACTCCAAAGAAAATTTATTGCTTTTGAATTAGGTTGACTGTTACCTAATTACATTAATATCATCTCAATTATATTTATTAATTTCAAGGCTTTAGCTATTCATTAATGAACATAAATAATGTAGTTTTAATATATTTTTTGGTAATTATTTTTTATATAAATATTGAAATTTTAAAATATATAGCAATCTTAAATCAGTTGTGAGACATAAAATGGCTGAAAAGCTTATAAATTCATGGTTTTTATGTCAGTATTTTCTCACATTTAAATTCGGATTGCTATATTTACTAATTATCTGAGCATAATTATTACATTTAGTATTTATTTTATTTTTATTATGGATTAATAACTCCACAAAAAGTTAAAAAAAGCAACTCAAGCTTTATCTTGAGTTGCTAGACGATATTCTATTTTTTGGAGCTATTAGCTTAAATCATTATTGCTTCTGCGGCTCTCTTCAACTCAGAAGATGCTTCAGGTATATAAGAGGTTCTGGGTTGATTTGCTATGTTTTTTTGCTGCTCTCGTAATTCTGATAAGCGCATATCACTCCAGTTGACAAGTGCTGAATTTCCTAAGTTGGGAGCTAGACGGCTTAGCCGTTCTACAGCAGAAATGGCAAGTGAATCCATCTGTATGGAAGCCAAATAACAATCGCAAGCTATATCTAATTCACCTAATTTCTCATAACATTGACCCGCCATAAACCAAGCGATCGCTGTTCTAGGAGGGCCAAGCCTGGTTGCGGAACGATACATCTTAGCCGCCTCTTCAATTTTGCCAAGTTTGATCAAAACTTCCCCCAACTCCAGACGATATCTAGGGTCTAATGAATCCATCTGAATTGCTTTTCGCGCTCTTTCCTCAGCTAACTCTAGATCGCTGAGCCATAGAGCTTCCTTTGTTCGACTTTCTAAAATAATACACTGATTTTCTAAAGCTACTTTCTGCTGTTCTTCATTTAGACAAGTCAAGCTTTCTGCATAAGCTTGGCAAATATCCATTTCTTCAATTACTTTGTTTTTATCTCTTAGTAAAAGAGGCACAAAAACAACTGCACGATAATAGATACTTGTAAATAGTTTATAACTAAAATCATCGAGTAAAAATTGAAGATTCTGAATTTCTTTGGTAGCAATTGCTCGCCAAAATTTTGCACTCTCCAAATCTCTAAAACTTTTAGCATATCGAACTACAAGCTGGAGAACTGCATTTAGGCGTGTTAATGTTCCTACAGGAGCATAGCGAGCAATATTTTCCAATTCTTTCAAATTAGATTTATCAACTTTACCTTCATGCTCCTGTAATAACAAATTGGAAATAGCTCGACACAAAGCGAGTTTTGCTGATATTTCGTTAGATATTTCTATTTGAGATATTTCTGGTACATAATCCAAGATGGCTTGATGGAGACATAAGCTTTTTAAAACTCTTATAACCAGCAGCTTAGTAGTTTCCTCAAGCTCTTGATATTGTGTCAAATATTCACACAGCTTGCTCCATCTTTCGGTTCGTAACTCATTTTTGAGTTGTAATGGATTATCAACTCCATATTCATCCATACGAGTTTCTCGCAACAAAGATTCCCGAAACAGAGGAGGATTAATTACTTGTATTCCATAATTAACTGAAACTTCATTGATTAAGTTACTATAATTCAACTCTATTCCATATAAATGTAGTGGACCACCATTGAAAGTACCTAAATCAAAGTATGGTCGATATAACGAAATAATAGATGATTGTTCAATTAAAGACATAGCTTCCTTGTTTTTAGATTTTCTTTATTACCGAACTCGAATAAATCAAAGTAATCCACAGTGGCATAAGCAAAGAGAGCTAATATTACCACTGTGGCCTCGAAAAATTTTACAAAACAATTCCCATTTTTAAACCTTTTGCGGGAATTATTAGTTGTTCAATCTTTGCTGAGAGTAGATTAGAACTAGTAGTTCTAGCAGTTGCACCATAACTCTTTACTTGAATAACGAAGACCACCACGCAATGTTGTGAAAGCAGTAATAGCTTCTGAATTACCTTTTGCAGCCTCTTTTTTGAGATCGATTATCTCTGATGTTTTTTCGGTATTGAGTTGGTTAATTTTAATTTCAGCCATTTGACTATTTCCTCGTAAATAAATTTGTGTTGATTGGAATTTGACTTTTAAGTGCCTCATTCCATGACTATAATCTCTACTTAATTTGTGAATATCAATACTTGGTCAATTAAAAAATGCACATAAATAATGCAATTCTTATACTAATTTTTATGAAAACTAGCAGTAAAAAGATACAGAACTAATATAGTTGTTGTATTGATTTTTATTATGCATTTACGGAAACATAAGTGATTTTTATATTCAAATTGATATCTGAAAAATAAATTTCTGATTTTTTGCCTCGTAATTACTGCATTTAAGCTCTCTTTTGATATTTACTAGCTTATGGAATAGGAAATGTGAGAAATATATTTGCAATGACCATACACGCTAGAGCAAGATACGACTCAATTACTTGCCAGCAAAAACTTACTGCAATCCTCTACAATGAAATTTAGTAAAAATACTTGCTGTATTATTTGTAACTTGCGTTTAGCAAAAAATATTGAATTATACTGTGACGATAAAAGAAGCTACTATATAGTAATATGCCCAAAATTAGTGTTTGTATCCCTACTTTTAATCGTATATCTCTGTTGCCTTGTGCGATCGCCAGCATACTTAATCAGTCAGAGCAAGACTTTGAACTAATTGTTTGTGATGACGGTTCTAGCGATGGTACATCTGAGTTAATGTCAGAGTACACAGACCATCGGATTAAATACATTCGTCATCCGCAAAATATTGGTAAAAGTAATAATATGCGCTCTGGATTTGATGCTGCTAGTGCTGAATATTTCATTAAATTTGATGATGATGACCGACTAACACCCAATTTTCTCGCAAGTACAGCAGCTATTCTTGATCAAGACTTTAGTATTGATTTTGTGGGTACAGACCATTGGATAATTGATATTAACAATATCCGGGATGAAGCAAAAACTGAGGAAAATTCTCATCGCTGGGGGAGAAAGAATTTACCCGCAGGGATTGTAGATAATTTGCTGGAAGTTGTATTTATTCATCAAAGTTTTCAAATTGGGGCAACATTATTTCGCCGTCAAACATTGCAAGAACTAGGATTTCTGTTACCCAATATGCAAAATTGCGAGGATAATGATTTATTTGTGCGTCTGGCGTTGGCGGGGAAAAAGGGTTATTATTTACCAGAGTTACTGATGGAATATCGTTACCATGCAGAGCAGCAAGGTATAAATAGAGCTATTCCTTATTTCTTTGATAAAATTCGGTATTTAGAAAGTTATAAATTTGCATCTGAAGAATTAGAAAAAATTAGGCACGAGCGTTTAATGGAAACGCAACTATTATTAGGCTTGCGTTTAATTGAAAAGGGAGAAACGCAAAAAGGCAGAGAACTAGTTTTAGCAGGACAATCTTTTTCGACTGCTAAAGCTTGGATTGGTTTAGGGTTATCGCTGTTACCAGTTGGCTTACGATCTAAGGCGTTTGATGCACTGCGACAGATGCGGGGTTAGACATTAACACGGTTTAGTTAGAGGCAAAACTTTAACTTATGTAGGTTGAGTTGACAAAAAAACCCAACTGTTTTTGCAGTTTGTTGGGTTTCAGTTCCTTAAATCCAGTTAATAACTTGCCCTAAGTCCCCCTTATCAAGGGAGGAAAGCAAGTAAATTTACTCCCTCCCCTTAGTAAGGGGAGGGTTGGGGTGGGGTTTTGAGGATTCATGCAAGAGGTCTAATGAGCTAAGTCAGTATTTCCCTATTGCCGTGGTAAATGGCTAAAATCAAAGTGTCTACTTAACGTATTTTCCCTAAAGGTTTTGGCTACTGTATCTTGTCCCCGCTGCCATCAACTGATTGATAGTCAAGCTATTAGTTGTCCTTATTGTCGGATAACACTTAAAGCTTACGGTCATCCCGGTATTCCTTTGCACCGTGCAACTGGGGACGGCTATCTGTGCGACACCTGCACTTATCACGCTGATGATACTTGCAATTTTCCCCAGCGTCCCCACGCCAAAGATTGTACCCTCTACCAAAATATTGAACAGACAAAGTTAGATTTAGAACAGCAGCGTTACTCTAAGAATTTTGCGGTAACTGTGAAAACTTGGCTAAAACGCAATCAGGCTTTGCTGTTGATATTGGGTTTATTATTGGTCTGTTTGTTATTCAGTTTAGTAACTTAGATTAAGGTGATTTTGATGGTTTCAGCATTAGGTTCAACTACTACAGGTAGTGCTTCTTCTTCAAATACGGCTAAGTCGAACCAAAAAGTGGTGCCAATGCCAACTTCACTCACCAAATGGACTTTACTACGGTGTCTGTCGATGATATTTCTAACAATCGATAAACCTAAACCCGTGCCTTCTAGTGTGTGAACTCGGTTTTCTACGCGGAAGAAGCGTTCAAAAATTGAGTGTTGGTCTTCTGTGGCAATACCAATTCCAGTATCGGAAATTTCAATTCGCACTGGTGGAGATTGGGTGTGATTGGGCTTAAAATCTAGTTGGTAGGCGCGGATTGCGACTTTGCCGCCAGCTTTTGTGAATTTCAGGGCATTACCAATCAAATTACCAAATACTTGTACCAACAAATCATAATTACCTACTACGAAGGGCAAATTAGGAGCAACTTCTTGAATGAGTTCAACACATTTATCTTTAGCATTGAGTTGGTAAGTACGCAGTGTTTGTTCGATCGCTTGGGCTAAATCCACTCCATCGAAGCTATAATTACGACCAGATTCGAGTTTTGACAAATCTAAAACATCGTTAACTAAGCGAGTCAGGCGATCGGTTTCATGGTTTACTGTTTGCAGAAACTCTTGGCGTTCTTTTACGCCCAAGTCTTCGCCGTAGTCATGCAAGGTTTCGATATAGGTTTTGATGTTGAATAAAGGCGTTCGCAGTTCGTGAGAAACGTTGCTGATAAATTGGCTTTTGGCTTCGTTTAATTCCACCTCGCGGGTGATATCTTGAACGGTAATAGCAATGCCTTTGATACTTTCTCGTTGCGAGTTAAGTACTGTGGTTAGGAGAATTCGGACTGTCCTTTGGATGGGTTGGTTGAGAAAAATCCGGAATTCGGCGCTTTCACATTCACCTGCGGCCATTTCGTACAAAGTGCGAGTGATTTCCATCTGTACCGCCGGAGGTAAGTGATGCAGCACATTGCGTCCTACCACTTCAGCGGCTTCCCAACCAAAAATTCGCCCTGCTGTGGGGTTGACTAAAATCACTTGCATGTTGTTATCTATCAACACGGCACCATCAGCGATGGTGGAAACTAAGGTTTCTAGCTTGGCTTTTTCGGCGGTGAGTTCTTCGATATTTTGTTCTTCATAACGCTCTAATCGCTCTGCCATTTCATTGAAGCTGAAAATTAACTCTCCCAGTTCACCGCCTAAAGGTAAATCAATGCGCTGCTTGAAATTCCCCGCAGCAATTTGTTTTACTCCCACCAGTAGTTCTTTTATCGGCTTGGTGATGGTCAAAGCGTTAATCACTCCTGCCAAAATCACCATTACCCAAATGGTGATAAATACGGCAATGGTGACATCGCGGGTAAAATTGGTAGAGATAACAGCAGTTTGATTGGGATTGATACCGATCGCTAATACACCCAAGTATTTTTTATCGACGATCAAGGGTATAAATACATCGGTGACCGTCCCAGATGGCGTTGTATGTTGTCGCACCATCGGCTTTTCCCCATCACCAGGATAATCTTCTGGCAGTTGTATCCGTCGCTCAATGGTGAGGGAGTTTTCTACCTCCGGTTCCCAAAAAGGAATGCCAAAAAAGATTTTCCCGGTTTCATCGGCATACAGCATATAACGCACACTAGAGGTGCTGCTGTAGAAGCGTTGGGAAAATTGGGCAACCTCAGTCAGATTATTATCAGCCACTAAGGGGGCAACGTTGGCAGCAAGCAGCAGTCCCAAATCACGCCCGAAACGGGTGTCATTCATCCTTGCATCCTGCTGAATGGTGTTCACAGCCCAGAAGGTCAAACCACTCATCACCAGGGAGACAACCATTGTCGCCACAGCCAACAGTTTGGTCTGGAGGGTGAACTCAGACCACCAACTAGCGATCGCATCTCGAATTGTTTTTATCAGAGCTAGCATTTTAAATAAAGTTGTTAGTAGTCCTTGTTATAAACCCCAACAACTAAAAAATTAACAGTTAATTTGACAAATATGTTAGGGGATGAGGGAAAGCATAACCGTTAGGTATCTTGCGTCACGTAGGTAGCAATCTTAAACACTGAAAGCACGACTTTTCAGAGGTACAAGAGCTTGATGAAGTACACTGGGCTTTGCACTCAGATATACTTCACGGCAATTGCTCTCATTGTATCCAACAACAACAGAACCTATGGTCGTACCAATTTCAGGATACATCTGTTGAGTCATCTCTCCCTCATCCAAAAAGTCAGGGATTTTAATCAAGCCTTTTACCAAGGATTCACCAATATCTACAAAAACCCCGAAGGGTGCATGATATTCAACTCTCCCTTGCACAAACCGACCTAGCTTGTACTTAGACTTGACTTGATCCCAGCTTTGAGTATCCATAATGTTCACCGTGGCTTGAGGACTCGTGGAAATTGGTTAAGGATTGGAAACAACCTTTGGGGAACAACCACCTCAATTCGCTCACGACCGTCTTTGTCACTCATCGCTAGCCACCCAGCACTCTATGACCGATATCTCTCCGGTAGTATATCCCCTCAAATTGAATATATTTCATCCCTGCATAGGCTTGAGCGATCGCTTGCTCAAAACTTTCACCAATCCCAGTGACATTTAATACCCGCCCCCCGTCTGTTACTACTTCTTCTTGCTGGTTCAATTTTGTACCTGCGTGAAATACTGTTGCTCCGGCTTTTTCTGCTTCTCCAATACCAGTAATTGCCTTATTTTTTGCATATTCCCCCGGATAACCCCCGGAAGCTGCAACCACTGTGGCAGATGCTCCTGATTTCCAAGCAATGGGCGGCAATTCGCCTAAACGCTGCTGTACGCAGGCTAAAAGCAACTCTTCTAAAGGTGTGTTTAAAAGTGGTAAAATCACCTGGGTTTCGGGGTCGCCAAAGCGGCAGTTAAATTCCAAAACTTTGAAGTTGCCATCGGGTGCAACCATTAACCCAGCATACAGTACACCACGGTAGTCGATGCCTTTGGATTTTAAGGAGGCGATCGCTTTTTCTAAAACTTCGGTTTGAACCCGTGCCATTAACTCTGGTGTGGCAATGGGTGTGGGCGCATAGGCTCCCATCCCGCCAGTATTTTCCCCTGTATCGCCTTCACCAATGCGCTTATGATCTTGAGCTGGCAGTAAAGGTCTAATTGTTAACCCATCGGTTAATGCTAAAACCGATACCTCTTGCCCAATTAAACATTCTTCAATGACCACAAATTCCCCAGCACTGCCAAACTGCCCTTGAAAAATCGCGTCAATGGCACTTTGCGCTTGTTCAACTGTTTGTGCCACCGTTACGCCTTTACCGGCAGCCAAGCCATCAGCTTTGACAACAATTGGCGCTCCTTGAGACTTGACATAAGATTTTGCTGCTGCTGCCTCCGTAAATACCGCAGCCCGCGCTGTGGGAATCCCGGCTTCTTGCATCAGGGCTTTTGCCCAAGCTTTACTGGCTTCAATCTGCGCTCCTGCTCTGACTGGGCCAAATACCATCAGTCCTTTATCTTGGAGATAGTCTGTGATTCCCTTGGCCAAGGGGACTTCTGGCCCGACTATCACCAGAGTCATGCTATGTTCTAGAGCATATTGGCTGATACCCTGAAAATCATCTACTGCCAGGGGCAAGTTCTGGCAACATTCCATGATTGCTGTGCCCCCATTCCCTGGTACACAAACAACTTGCTCAACTTGCTCAGATTGCAGCAGTTTCCATGCCAGAGCATGTTCGCGCCCCCCATTCCCTACAACTAAAACTTTCACTGATTTCCTCGTGCGTTCCTTGCGAAACGAGAATCCCCTATTCGGCTCTCGCGGATCAATTTTTCCATTAATTCTCACACTTGTGCAAGTCCCCTTGTGGCTGATGGGGATGAGGAATAGGCTCTTGAGCAGGGAGCAAGGAGTAGGGGGGAAAGAAGTAATTTTTCATTCTCCCCCTGCCCCTCTCTCTGCCTCTTGTGCCCAATGCCCCATGCCCAAGGTTATTAATAGTAAAAACTAAATAAATATACTGAAATATTCTAAATAGAACTATCTTTTCAGTATTTCTAATGATTTTTGACTATTGAAATCATGAGTTAAAAAAACCTTCTTAGGTAATGACGATTGTTGGTTATAAGTATTAACCTGTGAATGTAGAGATTAATTAAAATATCAAAAATAGGCAACATGGGTAAAATTATCGTCACTGGAGTCGCTGGTTTTATTGGTTCTCATCTAACAGAAACATTGCTGCAACAAGGAGAAGAAGTCATTGGAATTGATGAATTCAATGATTATTACGATCCGATGTTAAAGTATAAAAATATTGCACAGTTGAATGGATCGCCGCGCTTTACATTAATTGAAGGAGATATTCAATTTTTAGATTGGCATCAACTCCTGGAAGATGTTGATGTAGTTTATCATCAAGCGGCACAAGCAGGTGTAAGGGCAAGTTGGGGTAAAGGTTTTGCAAGTTACACAGAACGAAATATTAACGCTACCCAAATCTTGCTGGAAGCTGCCAAAGATGCTAAAAATCTCAAAAGATTGGTGTTTGCCTCTTCGTCGAGTGTATATGGTGATGCGGAAACTTTACCTACCCACGAGGGAATTTGTCCCCAACCGGTTTCTCCCTATGGCATTACGAAGTTAGCGGGTGAGTTTTTGTGTAAGCTATATCACAAAAACTTTGGCGTACCATCTGTATCATTGCGCTATTTCACAGTTTATGGCCCCAGACAGCGCCCAGATATGGCATTTCATAAGTTTTTTAAGTCGATTTTGCAGGATGAGGCGATTCCAATTTTTGGCGATGGACAGCAAACGCGAGAATTTACGTTTGTTAGTGATATTATCGCTGCTAATTTAGCCGCAGCGATCGCACCCGCAGCAGTAGGAGAAATCTTTAATATCGGCGGTGGTAGTCGGGTAGTTTTAGCAGAAGTTCTGGATACAATTGAACAAATCGTTGGCAAACCAATCAAAAGAAACCACATAGAAAAAGCGATGGGAGATGCCCGTCACACTGCTGCTGATATATCTAAAGCCCAGAAAATTCTCGGATATCAGCCCCAAGTCTCCCTGACAGAAGGTTTAACACAGGAATGGCAATGGATTAAATCTTTGTATTGAAAAGTATTTTGATCCTCCTAAGTAAGTCGGCGCAATAAAACCAAATTGTGTGAAGAAAAGTAAATAAGGCTCAAACTCTTTCTCCCCCTGCTCCCTGCCTTATCCCAACAATAATTATTTACGCCGACCTACTTAATTTCTTTTTAGGGACTTCCAAAAAAGGCGTTGCTGAATAAGGGGATGATTAAGGCTGACGCTCTTACGCGGGGACACACCAGACGCGGGGATTATGGTTGATGCAAATTCCACAATCATCCTGCAATTATGCAATGCCCCAAAAAATGAAAGTCTTCCAAGTGGGTTTCGTCTTCGGACAGAATGCTTAGGGTTCCGATTGCAGTACCGGGCTGGCGAGGCTTTCGGGGTGGTTGGAGTTCGCCAATCAGTCTGGCAACAGTGCGATCGCCGGAAAAAATCTGCACTTCTTCACCGGGTTGCAGATTTGCAATCAGTTCGGGTAAACGAAGTTGAGCTTCTGTTAATGGAATCCGTGTCATTGTTTTGTGCTTCTATGGGTTAGCCGTACTCCTCCGGAGAAGCAAGCTACGCAAAGTGTCTCGTAGGGAAGGCTTTGGCACAACCATCGCTGTTGCTTAATTTTACGGTATCTAAAATAAGGGCGATGCCTGTCTAATTAGTTTAGCCTTATTCCCACGATCGCAATTCATCAATGGTATTACGAATTAGGGCAGTTATTTGAGCGCGACGGTTTTCAAAGTTGGCGGCGATGTAAATCAACAGAATACCAACTAGCAAGCCAACTACCCATTTTAAAAATGAGTACTGCAAGCTAAAGATTACTGATTGATAGATAGTAGTAATTAAAAATGTAGCTGTACCAATGTAGAGAAAAGCCCGCACTCGCAAAGCTAATCCGGCAAAAATGGCGATGAGGCTCAAAATTCCCGGTATCCAAGGCGTGTTTTGATGAAAGAAAATTGCCCAACCACAAATTAAACCGCTACCTAGTAATCGCAGGGCATGACGAACTATTTTAAATTCTGGTAGTCTCAGTTGGGTATCCACTTGAGCAATATAAAGTAGTGATAACCCAAGTGGTGTTAGGTACCACAAAGCTTCGCGCAGATAGAAGCTATAAAGCCAACGGTACAGCGCCCAATCAACCAATACTACACTAATATAGGTAAAACGGATGTTTTCACCCACTTTTGCTAAAAAGATGTAATATCCAGCGGTGAGTAGCAAAGTGATTGGGTAAACTTGCAGTGCAGTTTGCCATAAAATTATTAGTGGTAATACGTATGCAGCGTGTTGCCAAGGTCTTTTAGACCAACCCCAGTTTTCCCAAGGTAGAATATACAGAAAATAGGCGGCTACAGAGGCGATCGCTCCATTCCAAGGCAGTAATTGTGTAGTAAATAAACGTCCTATTGGCGTCTCCTGCAAGAAAATACTGAAGAAACCCGCCTCTAACAAACCCAGATAAACCCAAATTTCGTCTATTGTTATACCCCTGGCTGAAGACACGGAGGATTGTGGCGATCGCTTTCCTTGAAAAATCCCATAGCGAACCAAAAATACCCCAGTTCCCAATCCCAGCAAACGGTTAACCCCAATGGGAAGGGCAAGGGCAGCCATTAATAAACAGCTACTCCAAACCCAGTGAATATCGGCTATGCCTTTGAGTTCTTGGGGAGTTAAGCGTAAGTAGCCCATCAACCAAGGGGACAGGATGCGATAGGCGTACATGATACTGACACCAAGTGCAGACATGGCAATCAATCCATCACCTAATGCTCCTCCTGAAGCTTGTAACATTTGATAAAACAAAAGTTCGTAGGCAGAAATTGATACGCCAATGATTCCTAAATACAACAGGGGTTTAAAGTCTTCCCGGCGTCGCCCTACGCCAATAATAATTAAAGCTACACCCAAGGAACACAAACCAGTCCAATTTGTAAAGGTGTCTATACGCAGCAATACACTGAATACACCATAAAATAAGGGCAAAATGTGGAAGCTACTAGGCAGACTTTGTAATTGATGCCGCCGTTTCCACCACTCTCCTACAAGCTGAGCAAGTAAACCCAAGGCGATATTGGCGATCGCCATCTTTATAATCGATGGTTCCCCAAATCCTAACGCCTGGGCTGTCAACAATTCCAAACACCAACCAATGCCATAAAATGCCCAATTTCTTGGTTGTCGCCAACTGCGATAGATAATGCCTGCCAAAGTGATACCAGTGGCAATTAAGTACAAAAATCCGGAACTAGTCACCCCTCGGTAAATCAGGACTGAGTGCAGCGTCAAACCAAATAATTCATAACCACACAAAGCGATCGCCCATTTATCGCTGGCGGCTGCATAGATAACTGCTAATTCGTTACCGCGCCGCCTCAGTGTTGTGCGGATTAACCATAAACTGAAAATTGCGATCGCTCCCACAACAAACCAACCAGCCACCGCCAGATGAGGCACACCCGTCCACAGCAGCACTCCCAGAAAACTTAAAATAAATCCTTCCGTAATTAACGCGGATGCTTGGTTTCTTAAATAGCGAGTATTTACAAACATTAACCCCGCACCCACCGCCAAACCGATTAATCTGGTTCCTGGTAACTGTAAAATAAGTAACTGAGCAATTCCCACAGCCAAGATACTTAAGTAACAGCTAATATTCCGATTCTCTATATTTGTCCTATTAGCAACACCCGTGAGAGCTATGGGCGTAACTAGCCAAACGACGCCCCAATTAGCTCTACTATCAGCCACACCATACCAAGATGATTCTGCATTCATCCACAAAAGTAAAAAACTAACGGCGGCTAGTCCTAAACCGATGTCCCATGCACTACGTCGCCATACTCCATCCCCCAAGCTAAATCCCCACTCTGCAACCATCAAAGCCAATAAAATACTTGCCCAAACTTCTCTGCTGAGTGTTGGTATTAACCAATGAATGAGGGAGCAAAAGGTGAGTACGCCGGTGATATGAGTTAGGTATACGAGGGGAGGGGACGAGGTAGAACGGCGTTTGGTGACAATGGCGAGGGTGATGGTGGAAAATACTAGATTGAGCGATCGCAATACGGGATTGACTACGGCGATGGTTGTCAGAAAAGCTCCTAATAATAAAGTCAGGAGTTCGCCAAACTTAGCCAATTCTCGCTTTTGGGCGCGATACAAATTATCTGTGAGCGCCACCATCAAAATTACGTAGGGAAATAAAACTACACCTAGCAACGCCCAAGGATGACTTTGAGAATTTGTGAGTTTGGTGGCAGTAGCGATCGCCAATTCCTGTAAGCTATCAGGTACTAACCGCCAAAAGAGCCAAATTGTCTGTAAACCAATCACAAAAACCGCTGTGAAATCAACCTTTAAGCCGTACCGCCCCAAGCGATTTGCTAAAAACCACAAACCCAAACCACTCACAGCTATAGCTTGCCAGGGATAATTAATTACCGAAACCAGCCAACCCAGCAAGAGTAAAGTTGCACCGAGTCTTTCCCAGAGTAAGGAAGACGCAAAGAGGGGGAGACGCTCTGACGCGGAGAAAGAATTCCCCGCGTCAGAGCGTCCCCGCGTCAGAGCGTCCTCTTCCTGCTGTGCTAACCAAGTCATTAACCAGCCGCAAATGCCAATGGCTAAGCCTAGTTGGGTGACATTTACCCCAGCAACAAAAATCGCCCGCACGAGGAGGACAATTAAAGCATAAATAATTACTGTAGCAGGTAAACTAATATTTAAATTATGGCGATCGCCTGGATTTTCGCCATGTAGGTGGCGATTATCAACGACGGTAATGATAGTTGTGGTTATCATTGCCAAATAAACGGCAATTAAGGGAAATCCTGTTAATTGCCAACCCCAATGCAGATAACTTAGTCCGAGAATATTTACTACAGGTAATTTAGCGGTATGTAAATTCGGAAAAATAGTGCGATTTTTGCAGATTAAAACAGTAATAGCAGTTAGGGTAGGGCAGGCGATGGCAACTACAATCCAATTCAAAGGATTTTGCCATAACCTAAAGCTATCCATAGCCCAAAAGTTCACTGGCACTAACAAAAGAGTGACAATCACTAATGTTTGAGCTGTCAATCTCAAATTGTTTTGCCTAGTCGCCC
>VFQR01000995.1_pt1 | contig 26159 bp, 22 predicted proteins | sample 3512321 | NCBI WGS metagenome assembly VFQR01 (sample SAMN10412374, study PRJNA504923) | tailings metagenome | isolation source: Relicate 3 Philex TSF1 revegetated site | place: Philippines: Tuba, Benguet | collected 2017-08-29 | reverse complement strand
CTTCCCAATGATACGAATACGCTAAACAACTTGATGGGAGGTAAACTTCTGCATTGGATGGATATTTGTGCTGCAATTGCCGCACAGAAACACTCCAACCGAATTGTGGTAACGGCAAGTGTCGATAATGTGTCTTTTCGAAAGGCTATCAAGTTGGGTGATGTCGTAACTCTTGAGGCTAAAGTGACAAGATCGTTTAACAGCTCAATGGAAGTACATTTGGAAGTATCGGCCGAGAACATACCTGCCGGGCATAAATACAAATGCAACGAAGCGTATTTTACGTTTGTTGCAGTTGATCAATTGGGTAACCCGATAAATGTTCCTGAAATCGTACCTCAGACAGATGCTGATAAAAGGTTATTTGAAGGTGCCTTGCGTAGGAGACAGTTACGGTTGATACTAGCTGGCAGAATGAAGCCGGATGAAGCAACTGAATTGAAATCTTTATTTATGCCGGAATAAAAAAAGGTGCACTACGAAGTGCACCTTTTTTTTGGAACCAATTTAATTTAGACTGAAAGTACTATCATCGACTTTGACATTTACTTCGACTGATTTCATATTCATTTCAATCAGTTGAGCACCCATATCGATGGATAGTTTGTGTGGTATCTTGATTCCACCTTTTAGTTCTTTATATTCTGAAAGGTCAGTTATTTGAGTAGCTTGACCAGTTGGACCGTCAATTACATTCATTTCTCTCAATTTCAGACCACTTGTTCTATCAAAAAAGTGATAAGTCTTATTCCCACTCGGGCTAACCACTTCTATTTGATAAGCTTCTGATTCGCCAATTTTTTCTATCGATATTATTTTGAGAGAGTACCCCTGATTAGGATTCAAGTAAAGCAATTCGGTAAGCATTGCAGCGTTTTCTTTCACAGATTCTAGCTTTTCTAGGGAAAGATCTTTAGCGCCTTGCATGCCGCTTTCTTTTCCTTTCTCCCCATCAAAAATAGTTTTCTGCATTACCATTGCGCCATTAAGTTTCAGCTCGGTAAACAACTTGTTTGGTGCCTTTTTTATTATAGTTTGGTCAATGCTCATATTTTGAACAGTAGCACCCATTACTATTTTTATTGTTTTGATTTTTCCCCAGTTCTTTTCGCCGCCTACAGCGTCAACGTATTTTTTGATTATTGAACTAGCTGTTACATCCGATGGAATAGGGGTTGAAGGGTTTTTAATTTCTTTACCGTTGAAGTCGAAAAATTCCACTTTGTTTGAGCCAGAAAAAGAGGCAAGCTTTGCTGCAACTTCATCTTTATTCCCAACGCAAATAATGTAAGCTTGGTCGGGTAGAATTAAAGTTTTAGCCAGACGATTTAAATCAGCTGATTGTTGTGCATTAAGTGTTTGTAGATAGGACTTGTAATAGTTCTTGTCTAAAGAATAACGCTCGGTATTAATGGCAAAATTGGCGACGGTTTGAGGCCTCTCTAAAGATCTGGCAAAATTTCCTGTCATGAAATTTTGTATTCCTTTTAGTTCTTCGACTGGAATCTCTTCGTTGCGAATGCGGCGTAGCTCGAACAAAAATTGGTAAACTGCGCTATCAGTTACTGAATTTCTCACTTGAGCATAGGCGTTGAAATAACCTACAAATCTATCTGAGTTCAGTTCAGAATATGCACCATAAGTATAACCGTGTTTCTCTCTCAAATTATTAAATAACCTAGTATCAGCACCACCAAGAATATTATTTAGGATAGAGGCTGGGATTGCTTGGTTGGAACCTGGTTTAAGTTCTACAGGGTAGGCTATATTAATTACTGTTTGTACGGCTCCTGGTTTATTCACAAAGATTACGCGAGTACTCGATGGTGCTTTAGGTAAAGGATAGCTGTGAGATGGTACTTCTTTTTTTTCCCAAGTACTAAAGTATTTTTCAATGAGTTTTTTTGCTTCATCGAACGTAATATCACCTACCACTGCGAGGTAACCTTTATTCGGTCTAAAGTACGTTTCAAAGTAGTTTTTACACTGAATAAGCTGAATGTTCTCTACACTCTTTTCAGTAGTGATTTGTCCGTAAGGGTGATTGCTTCCAAAGAGGAGGGCACGTCTGACTTTGCTTGCGATAGCATTTGCATCGTCTTTCTCGGTCTGAAGCGATGAAATTGTTTGTTTTTTTATTTTGTCAAGTTCTTCTTGTTTGAATACTGGGTTCAAAATGATGTCACTCACAATTTCTAACAATGCCTCTTTGTTTTTACTCAGCGCAGAAGCAAAAAAACCATCGGCAGAAGACGAAAAAGTAGCACCTAGCAAATCGATAGATTCGTCGATATTCTCTTTAGAACGTGTTTTTGTTGCGGTGCCGATCAAAGAGCCTGTTATGTCAACGAACCCAACAGATTCGCCCTCCATAATAGGGTCATTGTCAAGGACGAGAGAAAAGCTAACCCTTGGAAGTTTATTATTCTCTACCACAAATACCTTTAAGCCATTGGGTAGCGTGAAAGTCTTAGAATCCTTTAATTGAATTACTGGTGCTGGACCTGCAACTGGTTTCTTCGATCTATCTATAGATTGGCCATTCGAATAGCCCGATATAAAAAAAAGTAGTGCAACTATAATTGAATTTCTCATGGTCTTAGGGCTTAGGAAGATAATGTAAGGCTACTCTGTTGGCCGGAGTGATGTATTTTTTTGCAACACGTTGTATGTCTTCTTTGGTTACACTCATGTAACGGCTCAATTCGGTATTGATTAGGTTTGCATCTCCGTAGTAAACTAAATAATTGGCAAGGTTTTCAGCTACCCCGGCCACTGAACTATATCCGTTTACGAAATCGTTTTCAAATTGATTTCTCAGTTTTTGAAACTCTTTATCGTCAATGAGTTCATTTTGCGTTTTTTCAACTTCTTGAATCATTGCTTTGTCGAGCTCCGCTGGACTAATGCCCATATTTACTATTCCAAACATCAGGGATACACTATAATCTTCAAGCCCCAGTGGAAAAGCCCCAACATAAACGGCTTTCTGCTCCTTGTCTACAATATTGCGTTGAAATCTTGAACTATTTCCTTTGGAGAGCAAGGAGCTCAACATATCCATCGCATAATAGTCAGGGGTGCCTTGTGCAGGGTAGGAGTAGGCATGAACTACCGCAGGTAGTTGAATATTATCGTAAACGGTATCTATTATTTCTGAAGTCTTAGCTTGCTCCAGGACCTTGGGTCTCTCTATTGGAATGGTTCCTTTCGGAATGCTACCGAAATATTGTTCGATCCACTTTTTAGTTTGATTTACATTTATGTCACCTGCAATGGAAAGCACAGCATTATTGGGAACGTAGAATTTTTTATAAAAAGCATAAAACTCATCTCTTTGAGCGGCATTGAGGTGATCCATAGATCCAATAATACTTCTTCCATATGGATGCGTTAAAAACACCCTTTTCATAGTTTCATCAACTAAGGAGCCATACGGGGTATTATCGTAACGTTGTCTTCTTTCTTCCTTGACAACTTCTCTTTGGGTTTCAATTCCGATGTTTTCAATTTTAGCATGGAGAAGCCTTTCCGATTCCATCCACAAGGCCAGTTCAAGTTGGTTACTTGGCAAAATTTCATAATAGAAGGTCCTATCATAACTCGTGTTGGCATTTAAGGTGCCACCATTCTCTTTAACGAGTTGCATATATTCTCCTCTACCAATATTTTCACTTCCTTCGAAGAGTAAGTGTTCAAAGAAATGGGCGAACCCTGTGCGACCCGGATCTTCATTTTTTGAACCTACATGATATAGCACGCTCACCGCTACGATGGGCGTAGAGTTATCTTGGTGCAGGATAACACGCATGCCATTTTTTAAGGTAAACTGCTCAAATTCAATTCTCTTTTTTTGACCAAAAGACGTTATAATGGTCAATTGGAGTAGGATTAGAGTGATTAAGTATTTCATATTGAATAAAATCTAGTTAGCTGCACGGAAGAGATAGTATTGTTTGTTGTAAAATACGCATCATAACTTAACTAACCAGCCAAATTTATCTGCCGTTTTTCCGGTTTTAATGGCATCGAGTTGTTGCCGTAGGTCATTTGAAATCACCCTTTCTTCCATTGGAGGAAGTTGCATATCAAAACCTTTGTAGTTTATCGTAAAGATGTGGGCGATTGTAGCGGCAGTACCTGTTCCAAAGGCATCTTTTAATTTGCCTTTATTGTATGCCTCGAAGACTTCTTCAATGCTAATTTTCCTTACTTCTACTTTGTAACCCGATTCTTTTGCAAGCCGAATCATAGAGTCTCTAGTTATCCCTTCTAATATTGTTCCTTCGGCTATCGGTGTAATTAAGGTATCACCAATCTGGAAAAATAAATTCATCGTACCCGATTCTTCAACATATTTCATCTCTTTCCCATCTAGCCAAACCAGTTGATCATACCCTTCTTGTCTGGCCATTTTTAAGGGTAACATCCCAGCTGCATAATTGCCAGCAACTTTTGCGTAGCCTGTGCCTCTTGGAAATGCACGTACGAAATGATCACTTACCTTCACCTTCAAAGGAGAGGTGTAATACGAACCAACAGGACAACTAAAAATAATGAATCTGTAATTTTCCGATGGGCGAATGCCAACGTATTCATCAGTGGCAAACATAAATGGACGGATGTAAAGAGCCGTATCATTGTTTCGAGGTATCCATTCGTGATCAATTTTTAGCAGTTCAATTAAACCACCAATGAACATTTTTTCAGAAATAGCTGGCATACATAAACGTTCGGCCGATTTATTCATACGCTTATGATTGGCCTCAGGCCTAAAAATTTGCGGGTTACCTTCTTGGTCTCTGTAAGCCTTTAATCCTTCAAAGATAGATTGGCCGTAATGCAATGCTGAAATTGCAGGACTCATGGCAATGGGTTCATAAGGTACAACCCGTGGATTTGTCCATTTCCCATCTAAATAATCAGCTATAAACATGTGATCACTAAATACTTTCCCGAAGGGTATATTTTCGAAATCAACCGAATCTATTCTCGATTTTTCAACTTTTTTGACCTGAAGATTATTAATCATGTTTCTATTTTGGAGATTCTCAAAAATACGGATTGAGCCGCGTACTTTTGAAGTAAACCGCATCAATGACAAACACAGTGCTTCAAACTCAAATTAAAGAGCTTTCAGAGGACATTAATTTTTTGTCTGAATTCGTCACCGCTGAACTTTATCCAGAACTCGGACTTAACGCTAAAGTTGATTTAAGTGTTCAAGACCATTCAGCTAATGCCAATACTGATACTGTTTCAGCTACTTCTTCAATGGTAGAAGCAAGTCAAAAAGCCGTTGTCAATCAAGAAGTTAATACTGATTTAACCAATACCGACTCTTCAAACATCGCTCTTCCCTTAAATAAGCCTATTCTAAAGGATTTTCAGGGTAAGGTGGTAATCTGGTCAAAAGACACCATGACTCCTGAACATAGGGCATTGTTGAAAAACATACTTGCTGCGATAAATATTTCGCCAGCCAATGTGGTTTTGGAAGCGAATGATGCGCACATCAATTGGGTTAATACACCAGTTATATTAGGTTTTGGCATAAAAGGTTTGCCAGGGGAGCTCTACACCAAGCAGAATTGGAAGGAGAGTATATTGATTAAGGCGGACTCTTTGGCTATTCTAAATTCAAGTATTGATAAAAAACGTGCCCTTTGGAAGGTACTGAAAGATGGCATTGAACTATGATTGAGCTTGTTTTTTGCACCACTAATAACCACAAGTTATTGGAGGTTTCTAAGATGCTGGACTTGGGCAATCTTGTCTTAAAGAGTTTGGAAGACATAGAATGGAAGTTGCCAATCCATGAAGTGTCGGATTCTTTTGATGGTAATGCATTCCTGAAGGCAGCAACGATTTTTAAATCCACAGGAAAAAATGTCATTGCCGACGATTCTGGATTAGAAGTAGATGCGCTCAATGGAGCACCAGGTGTTATTTCTGCAAGGTATGCTGGCCCTGATGCTACTGACTCTCAGAATAGGGCGAAACTATTGGAAATGCTTAAGGGTGAGGAAAATAGGAGCGCAAGATTTAGAACTTCAATTTGTTCTATCATCGAAGGGCAGGTAAACTTCTACCATGGCTTAATTGAAGGGAATATTCTCACACAGGAAAAGGGTGTAAAGGGCTTTGGCTATGACGCTATTTTCAAGCCAATAGGATACAATTTGAGCTTTGCTGAAATGAATCCGGAGGAAAAAAATCTCATAAGCCACCGAGCAATTGCAATTGCTACCCTGGCGCAGGCCTTAAGACAAAGATTTGGTGGATAGGTCCACCAAGGTCTCAATCCATTTGGGATGATCATTTAAGCTAGGCACTAAATCTAGCTGCTCTCCACCTAGGTGAAGGAAATCTTCTTTATACTCTTCTCCTATTTCAAAAATAGTTTCCAAACAATCGGCCACAAAAGCCGGTGAAAAGAACAGAATGCGCTTTTTGCCACTTCTAGCTAAGTTCTCTAGAACTTCAGAACTGTATGGTTGAATCCAAGGGGTTTTACCCAATCTCGATTGAAATGAAACCGTGTAGCTATCTGGACTAATCTTAAGTCTGTCAGCGATTTTTTTTGCTGTCAAATGACACTGTGCACCATAACACATTTTGTTGTGGGAACCAATTGATTTGCAACAATCCGGTTTTTTTTGACAGTGATTATTAAAATCTGCTTTTATCAATTGCCTAACAGGAAGGCCATGAAAGCTGAAAACATAATGATCGTAAGATTTAATATCAAATTCTGAGGTTCTATCTGCTACTGTTTCTATCAAGCCCGGGTGGTCGGGATAACTATTGACCAATTCCAAGTCGGGCACAGTTTGCCAATGAGACACTAATTCCATTACTTTCTGATGTACCGAACCGGTGGTCGCTGATGCATACTGTGGGAATAATGGTATAACTCGGATTCTTTTAAACCCTTCCTTTTCCATTTCATTTAGCACAGAAACCATAGAAGGATTTTTATAACGCATCGCTAAATGAACGGAATACTTTTCTCCCAATGCTTCTTGTAATAAAATTTTCATTCTTTTACTGTAAACCAGGAGAGGGGATCCTTCATCGCTCCAGATAGCTTTGTAAGTTTTAGCAGACTTTGGTGCTCGAAAAGGCGCAATGATTCCTCTCACCAATAGGTTGCGAGGAATTACCGGAATATCCACTACACGCGGATCAAGGAGAAATTCTTTCAAATAACTTCTTACATCTGAAGTTTTCGGGGAGTCAGGTGTGCCTAGATTAACTAAGAGTATACCTATTTCTGGCTTTGAGCTATTTATCACTTAATCTGTAAACTTATATCCAACTCCTCTAACAGAATGTAGGTGCTTAGGGTTTTTGGGATCTACTTCAAAATATTTTCTAAAAGCCAAAATGAAGTTATCAATCGTTCTCGTTGAAGGGAAGACATCATAGCCCCAAACTTTTTCTAGGATTTGCTCACGACTAACTACCTGATCTTTCTTTTCAATAAGTAACTTCAAAAGCATCGTTTCTCTTTTTGTAATTTGAAAAGAGCCTTTATTGTTAGTTACTGTAAAGGTGCTGAAATCTACTTCATTTTCTCCGAATCGGTATTTGTAGAGTTCTTTTTCTTTTTCTGTTCCTTTAAGTCCAGATTTAATGAGGATACCTACTCGTAACAGTAATTCTTCTAGATTAAAAGGTTTCGTTAAATAATCATTGGCACCTAATTTCAACCCCTTAACTCGATCATCTGAGCTGTTCTTGGCACTTAAAATAAGAATTGGAGTATCCCTGTTTTCAAGCCTAATTCGTTCACAAACATCTAGTCCGTTTAGGGTGGGAATCATTATATCCAATATAATCAGATTAAATCTGCCTTCTCGAATAGTATTTAATGCATCAAGTCCATCGCCAGTTGCAATTACTGAGTACCCCTCAAGCTCAAGGTTAAGCTTAATGGTATCACGAAGATGTTCTTCGTCTTCAACTAAAAGTATCCTGTAGTTCATATTCTATAGATGGCATTGTTATTTCGAATATAGAACCTTTCGGAAGATTGTCCTTCACTTGGATATCTCCTCCCATATCAGAAATGATATTTTTTACAATATACAGACCAAGACCAGTTCCCTTTGTGGTCCTGGTTTCTTCATTTCCAACACGGTAAAACTTCTTGAATATTAATTTCTTATCTGTCTCAGAAATTCCATGACCATGATCAAGTACTTGAAGATGTGCCTTCTGCTGATGCACGTACAGGCGAACGCGAATTCTCGTGTCAGGTTCACTGTATTTGGCTGCGTTTTCAATCAAGTTAGTGAGCACAGACACCAAGAGGGCTACATCACCATTTACAGAGATGTTATCATCTATCTCTGCAAAAAGTCTAGATTCAAACCGTGAAGTCTGTCCCATCCTTTCAATTACATCCCTACACAGTTCACTCAAATTGATGTTTCGGCGTTGGATGTGCTGGTTGGGGTGCTCAAATTTAGAGGCCAATAAAATCTTTTCAATTAATGCATCAAGTCTGTTTATTTCACTTAATGTATTGTCTACTAGTTTGTTATGTTGCTCAAAATCCAGTTTTCTCTTGATCATGGTTTGCAACATGAGCTTAGCGCTCGCGAGAGGAGTTTTTAACTCATGTGTAACAGACATGATGAAGTTCCCCTGCATGCGGTTTAGTTCATCTTTTTCTTGATAGCTTCTGTAAATTTTAAGAATTCCCCACAATAGAAGACTCATGAAAACGAGACCTTCCCCTAGAAACATGACATTCCGTTTCTTTTCATTCTTTTCCAACGCACTAATTGACTCAGTTTTTACTTCTAGTCGTATTCCTTGCTCTTCATCGATTTTGATTGCTATCTCAGGATATATACTATTGAAAAAGCTATTAATTAATGTAGTGTCGACAAGAAAAAACTTGCCTCCCATTCGGATTTGAGTTTCCGACCCTATTGTATTGAACTTATTTTCAACAAGATTGGCATAAAAATCACGAGATGCTTGCATCCGTGTCATTTCCAATATTTTTCTTTGTTGCTCGTGTATAGTTCTATTTGAACTGATGTGAGCATAAGTCCACCACGAAAATGCCGCGAGGATATACACGAGCACTATCCAAAATGTGGTCTTCTCCTTATTCATTACCAAAAATTGAATCTAAACTAATGCAAATTATGTTGGCCGCATGAGTTAGTTCTTCGTTTGTATGTGCCGTGCTGATAAAGCCAACTTCATATCCCGAAGGACCAAAATAAATTCCTTTTTCAAGGAGGGTTCTGTGAAGATCCTTGAAGAAAAGCATACTTGTAGCATCAATTTCGTCTGCAGATCGAATGTGTTTTTTATCTGAAAAACTAATCCAGAATATTGATCCTACTTGAAATACTTGAATGGGGTAGGAGTTTTCTTTTATGTGATTCCTAATAGTTCTAACGAATGAAGCTGTTTTCTTTGCCAGATTTCTGTAGATCGTAGCATCAAGTAATAAAGAAATTTGTGCTTTCCCAGCAGACATTGCAACCGGGTTCCCGCTTAAAGTGCCTGCTTGATACACTGGGCCATCAGGCGAAATTCTAGACATGATTTCTGACGAAGCTCCATAGGCCCCAACTGGAAGACCACCTCCTATGATTTTGCCGAAAGTCAAAATATCAGGTTTAACTCTGTATAATCCTGCTGCGCCTTCAAACCCAACCCGAAATCCACTAATAACTTCGTCAAAAATAAGTAGAGTGCCATTTTCATCACAAATTGATCTGAGAAAGCTCAGAAATTTCCGTGTTTGTAACAAAAGGCCATTATTGGCGGGTATAGGCTCGATGATTACAGCTGCAATCTCTCCTTTAAACTGTGTAAAAGCTTCTTTGACAGCTGCTTCATTAAATAGCGGAACGACTATCGTCTCTTCAGTAAAACTTTTTGGTACTCCAGCTGAAGATGTTTCTCCAAAGGTTACCAGCCCAGATCCTGCTTTAACCAATAAATGATCTGCATGCCCATGATAGCAGCCTTCAAATTTTATATACTTAGGTCGATTAGTATAACCTCTGGCTAACCTAATTGCGCTCATTACAGCTTCAGTTCCTGAACTAACGAAACGTAATTTTTCTATGAATCTGTGATTATCTACAATAAGTGAAGCAAGTTCATTCTCTTGTATGGTAGGGGCTCCATAAGAAGTTCCTTCATGCACTGCAGTTATAATTGCTTCTCTAATCTCTGGTCTGTTGTGTCCCAAAATCATTGGGCCCCATGAGGCACAAAAGTCTAAATATTTATTGCCATCGGCATCCCACAAATAAGCTCCGTCGGCCTTTGTAATGAATAGAGGAGTACCGCTCACCGAGCGGAATGCTCTGACCGGAGAATTAACTCCACCTGGGAAGTATTTTTTAGCTACTTCATAAAGGCTTTCCGACAAGGGGTATTTCTTCATCACATCTTTGTTTATTATGATTAGTCTTCCAGAAGTGACTAAACTGCATTATCAGTCTATAACTGTCAAACACTAAAAATAGAAGCGGAGATTGCTATTTGATCAAAACCAGATGAAATTTCTATTCGCTTGAAAGGGTGTCTCTGCAACTCGATCAACGTAGTATTTCCCATGGCAATGGCAATGACATGATTGGGATTGCCTCCGTTATTTATCCAACCCGTTACATTACTCGGACTTGTGAAAAAAACGATATCCGTTTCTGGTACACTAATCCCAGAATTAATATTGGTCAGGTAAAGTTCAATAGGTAGCAGTTCTACTTTATCCGAAGCAATCCAAGCATTTTGAAGAGTATTTTTACTTTCTCGACTGTGTGGATAAAGTATTTTTGATTTTTTTTCTAAATGCAATTCAAATAAGTTCGCAACCTCTTTCAAATTGTTAGATTCTCCAACATACGAAACTTGAACCCCTAGCTCCCTTAGGGAATTTGCCGTTCCTTCACCTAAAGCTGCGATTTGACTGTTTTTTAGTTGCCTGGGGTACAATTGAAAAAAATATCTAACCGCCTCACGACTCGGAAAAAACACCCAGTCGAATTCTGGTAATTCATTAGGAGCATTTTCTGATACTTCGGTTTGAATGAACTTTACATAGTGTGCGGTAAAATTCCATGACGTCAGGATTCGATCTAAAGTAGAGAACCTTTCCTTTTCTGACGTAACCAAAACAGATTTAGGCTCAATATTCGACGCTTTTTTGAATCCCTGATCTATAATCTCAGACCTACTCTTGTGAATTATTTTGATATATGCCGGTAGCTTTTCTGCAGTTGGTGCTTTAGCAATATGCAGTTCCAGCTCTTTTAAGTCATTCTTTCTACAGTAAATGCCTAATGGCATTTGACAACCACCTTCAAAAGCAGCGAGCAATTCTCTTTCAATTCCTACAGTTTCTTCAGTATCCTTATTGTGAATTTTTGTAAGAAGTTGAAGCATTTTTCCATCATCTGCTCTAACCTGTAACCCTAGCACACCTTGAGCGGGCGCAGGAACAAATATTTGAGGTGGTAAGGGTAGTTTTATTAACCCCGAAAGATCTAGTTTTAGCCTTTCAAGTCCAGCAGCGGCCAACAGAATAGCATCATACTCTTGTAACAAGCATTTTCGTACTCGGGTCGGCACGTTCCCTCTTAAATCTTTTATAACTACATCGCCTAATAATGCCTGTAGTTGGCTTTTTCGTCGAGAAGATGAAGTGCCGACAACAGCCCCTTTTTTTAATCCGTAATTGTATTTAGGATCATAAGCTTTTTCGTTGATGATAAGAACATCTCGGGGATCTTCGCGATAGCTCAGTGCCGCTATAGTTAATCCTTCTGGAGAGGTTGTTGGCAAATCTTTGAGAGAATGTACTGCTAAATCTATCTTACCTGAAATTAATGCATCCTCTATTTCTTTTGTGAAGAATCCTTTTCCTTCGAGCTTATCGAAGCTTAAATCTTGAATTCGATCTCCTTTGGTAACAATTATTTCGAGCTTGACGCTATATCCTAAGTGCTCCAATTGAGATTTGACATAATTTGCTTGCCAAAGAGCTAAGTCACTACCTCTTGAACCTAATACGATAGGAGGATTGGTCATGATAAGGGAGAGCTAATCTTCAAAGGCTCTTCTGCAATTCCTGACCCTATTAACGTTTGTTTTGCCAATACAATCGGTACACTTATGCACTTTTTTTCCATGTAAGTGAGCATTCTTTCAATAAGCAGTTTCGTCTCGCTATCTACAGTTTGTAGTTCCTTGTGGAAGACTTCCTTCAATGCCTTATTTTTGATATCCTTCACTTGACTTGGAAAAGAGCTAAGAGCCAATTCAAGATTACGTATTTTTAAAATGCCTTCAAATTCGGAAAGGCCTTTTTCAATTATTTCGTTCGCTTTTTCCAGTTCTTGCTCTCTGAATTGAAGGTTATTATCAACTTCAATTTTCAAGCTATCTATATTGATATATTCTAAAGTGGATTCTAGTTGCAATTCCTTTTCAACATCATTTGGAACAGCCAAATCAATAATTACTGGTGGAAAAACGTTGTCTTTTTTCAGTTTAGACCAGATACTTTGGGTTAGAATTGGAGTAGATGAAGCTGTACAAGTAAATATAACCCGAACGGTATCATCGTACTTATCTAACTCTTCCAAAGGAAGGGCTTTGCCGCCCAACGTTTCAGCGAGCAACTCGGCTTTTTCCAAAGTTCTATTGTAAATAAAAAAGTTCTTAAAGCCTTCTTTTTTGAGGTATTTTCCTACCAATGTATTGGTTTCACCAGCACCAATCATAACAATTGGAACACTCTCATCAAAATTAAAATCAATGAGCTTTCTAACTGCCAGTGAAGCGACAGAAATGGGCTTTTCTGCAATTCTTGTCTCGGTGTAAACCTCTTTAGCGGTTTTTATAGTTTGCTTCATAACCAACCTGAGAAAGTCTCCGGTGTACCCTAATTCGGAGGCTCTTTCGTATGCTTGCCTCAGCTGTCTTGTAATTTCGCGTTCCCCAACCACCATGGAGTCAATAGAACAGCTTACTTGAAACAGATGCCTCAATGCATCTTGACCCTTGTATAACTTGGCAAACTGTCCCAAATTACTCAATTGAGTCGGAGAGAAGTGGGCGTAAAAGTGCTCTAATAAAACGTGTATTTGACTGTTGGTGAAATTAGAAGAAGTTGCCATGATAAACTCCACTCTATTGCATGTGGAGAGATAAAAGATCTCTTCAATTCCAAGTTCTGTTCGAAGAGCAAGCGTTCTAATTTTCTCTTCCAACAAATCGTTTTCAACGACCAGTTTTCCTAACTCTGATAAATAGAAGTGCTTGTGAGTAAAAGCCAGAATCGTTAGCTTCTCCAATGGTCCATTTTTTATAAATGCAAAGGTCAGTTGATACCCGACGGGTTTTGTCATTCGAATGTCAGAAAGGCACTTTAGAATGATTCTAAGGAAAGAAATTTGCGCCTTCTGACTGGTCTAATTCAGCTGATCGGAAGCTTCAAACTCACGGATTTAAATCGTTACAATCAAGTAGAGTAAATCACTTATCTAATTCAATATCAGTACTCTCACTTTTTCCATCGACTAGATGTTGGTTGGCATTGATGTTTTCTGTTTCAAGATTTTCTTTAAGTTCTGTCAAAAATTCCCTGACCTTCATCAATCCTTCCTTGATCTGAATAGATTTCGCAACCTCCGAAGAATGGCTTTTGAGCTTTTCTTTGGCTCCCTTCAAGGTAAAACCTCGCTCTTTCACGAGCGTGTAAATAATGCGGAGGTTTTCAACGTCTTTTCTCGTGAATAGCCTATTTCCTTTCTTGTTCTTTTTGGGTTGTAGTATTTCAAATTCTTGCTCCCAGAACCGAATGAGTGAAGTGCTTACATTAAATATTTCGGCAACTTCACCAATAGTAAAATAACTTTTCTCTATTACTTTTTCTTTGTAAGGCATATTTAGTCAAAAGCTTGGTTTACGACTGATGCGTTCGTTATTAATTGTTCGTATTGCGAGGCAGTTATATCATTGTAGAAGAAGTTTATTGGGTTGACCTTCTGACCGTCCTTAATCACTTCATAATGTAAATGGGGAGCTGTTGATTTTCCGGTGTTTCCTACCAGGCCAATAACTTCTCCTCTTCGTACTTGCTGACCAATTCTCACTTTGAAGGCAGACAAATGGGCATATAATGTTCGGTAACCATATCCGTGATCAATGATTATCATATTGCCATAACCCCGATGTAGTTTTTCAATTTCAACAACCCGTCCATCTCCGGTAGCATATATTTCGGTACGCATTGGAGCTGTAAAATCTATTCCTTCATGAAATTTGACGGATTTATAAATAGGGTCTATTCGATATCCAAAACCTGAACCTATTCTGTTCAATTCTCGATTTCGTACAGGTTGGATGGCTGGAATCGAGGCTAAAAGTTTCGTTTTGTCTTTTACCATACGAGCTACGTCGTCGTACGATTTTGATTGAATGTACATTTGTTTAGCAACCCGATTAATCCGTTTCGCGGTTTCAATCATTAGCTCGCTGTTATCAAAGCCTTGCAAGTCATTGTATTGAGAAGCACTGAATCCAGCGGTTCGAATGGACTCCTTAATCGGTTCTGCCTCAAAAACAACTCGATAGATGTTTTCGTCTCGCTCTTGAAGGTTTTTAAGTACCCTTTCCATGAGCGATAACTTCTCGATATTCAAGTCATACTGTAGTTTCAGTTGATCAATTTCACGTTTTAATTGTTTTTCTTTTGGTGAGTCCAAATAAGTATAGGCAAGCACAATTATGAGTAGGGCGAAAACAGCTGCGGTTGAAAGAAATCCAATTACTCGAATGATACGTTGCTTCCAAGTAATTTCTACTTTTTCATAACGTAATTTGGAAGTATTGTAGTAGTACTTGATTCTCGCCATTTTGGCTTATTATGTATAATTTAGCGCTGCTGAAATTAAGTTGGTTTTTAATTAAATGCAAACTTAGTTTCAAATAACGTCTTCAACAATCAGATAATCAGAAATTTATGACCTCACAAGAAGTCCGGAAACGGTACCTTGATTTCTTTAGATCGAAAGGCCATCATATTGTAAGTGCTGCACCAATAGTCGTAAAAGGTGACCCAACTTTGATGTTTACAAATGCAGGCATGAACCAGTTTAAGGAACTTTTTCTTGGAAATCAGCCGATTAAGTTTTCTCGAATTGCAGACACACAGCATTGTTTGAGGGTTAGCGGTAAACACAACGATTTAGAAGATGTAGGTCACGATACATACCACCATACCATGTTCGAAATGTTGGGGAACTGGTCATTTGGAGATTATTTCAAAGAAGATGCAATCAATTGGGCTTGGGAATTACTAACAAAAGAGTATAAGATAAACCCAAATGACTTATACGCTACGGTATTTGGAGGTGATGCATCAGAGAATTTAGATTCAGATGAAGAGGCTAGAATGATTTGGGCTAATCATCTGCCTGCTAACCATATACTAAACGGCTCAAAAAAGGATAATTTTTGGGAAATGGGCGATTCTGGGCCTTGCGGTCCTTGTTCTGAGTTGCATGTTGATTTGAGAACTGCCGAAGAGAAAGCATTAGTACCAGGCCGAGACTTGGTCAATAAGGATCATCCGCAAGTTGTAGAAATATGGAATTTGGTGTTCATTCAATTCAATCGTTTGGCAAACGGAAGTCTTGAATCGCTACCTGAGAAACATGTTGATACTGGTATGGGTTTCGAACGCTTGTGTATGGCGCTTCAGAATAAAAAGGCAACCTACGATACTGATGTATTTCTTCCGATCATAAGTGCAATAGAGGCTCTCTCTGGTATTAAATATGGAGCTAGTGAAGAAACCGATATAGCCTTTAGGGTTATTTCCGACCATATCCGAGCCATTACCTTCATTATTGCTGATGGGCAGCTACCTTCTAACAATAAAGCCGGATACGTTTGCAGAAGAATTTTAAGAAGGGCAATACGTTATGGTTATACTTTTTTAGGGATTGAAGAACCTTTTTTACACAGATTGGTGGCTGTTTTAAATGTTCAGATGGGAGATGTCTTCCATCAATTACCTCCTCAGACCGATTTTATAGCTCAAATAATTAAAGAAGAGGAGCTTGCTTTCTTAAGGACATTGCAAAATGGACTAAAACTCTTTGAAGGCGTTAAAGAAAATTTGAAAAAGTCTGGAAAAACGCTGATCCCAGGAAAAGTGGTTTTTGAGCTTTTTGATACCTATGGCTTTCCGATTGATTTGACAGCCCTTCTTGCTAAAGAGAATAATTTGCAAATAGATGAGGCTGAATTCGACTTAGAAATGTCGAAGCAAAAAGAACGTTCACGGGCGGATGCCAAAATGGATGTGGCCGACTGGGTAGTGGTAGATAATACGTTTAATACTCCAATTTTTGTAGGCTATGATGAGCTTGAATGTGAAGCAAAAATTGTTAGATATCGGGAAGTCAATTCCAAAGGCAAAAAGACAATTCAAGTTGTCTTAAATCGCACTCCATTTTATGCTGAAAGCGGCGGACAAGTAGGAGATACTGGCTTTTTGCAAACATTAAGAGAGAGCATTCCAGTACTCAAAAGTTACAAAGAGAATAACTTGCCAGTAATTGAAATCGAAAAGCTTCCTTTGAATGTTGATGAAAAGTTTACTGCTGTAGTTAACAAGGCAAAAAGAAATTTGGTAACGAAAAACCATAGTGGCACGCACCTGCTGCATGCAGCATTACGTGAAGTACTCGGAAAACATGTTGAACAAAAAGGAAGCTTGGTGAATGATGAATATCTACGTTTTGATTTTTCTCACTTTACGAAGCTAACCGATGAACAAATTGAGAGAATTGAAGCATTAGTGAACGAAAAGATCAAAGCTGCAATACCCTTGGATGAAAGGCGTGATGTTCCAATTCAAACGGCAAAAGATTTGGGAGCGATGGCCCTATTCGGAGAAAAATATGGGGATACGGTAAGGGTAATCACATTCGATGCGAATTTTTCTGTTGAATTGTGTGGAGGAACTCACGTTAAAAACACCAATGAAATAGGATTATTAAAGATTACTTCAGAGTCGTCAATTGCCACAGGTGTACGTAGGATTGAAGCTTACACTGACATTAACGCGTTAAACTACTTGGAGTCGCATTCCAAAACACTTTTGGAACTGACCGAGTTACTTCGAAATCCTAAGAATGTGATTCAAGCCGTTACTAAAATGGGCGATGATAATCAAATGCTTAGGAAGCAACTAGAAGTAATGGAGGATTTTACAGCTTGTTTGCAAGTTGATTTATTATCTGGTCAACTCGTTAAGAATGACGGATTAGACATTTTAATCAAGCAAATTGATTCGCCATCGGTGGAGGTAATGAAAAAAGTAGCGCAAACTTTGCGTAAAATTCCTTCCTCAGTCATCGTTTTGGCAATGCTCCACGAAGGAAAAGCTCACTTGGTTGTAGCAGTTGGAGACGAAGCTTCCAAAAAGCTTACGGTTAATGCTAATCAACTGGTTAAAGAGCTTGCCAAAATTGTTCAAGGTGGTGGCGGTGGACAAAATACGTTTGCTACTGCTGGTGGTAGCGACGTGAACCGATTACCAGACGCATTAGAAGAAGCGCATAAGTTATTAAACTTGAGATGATGAATAACATCTATGAAGATTATGAATTAGTCGTAGGTTTAGAGGTGCACGCACAGCTAGCCACTGCAAGTAAGGCCTTTTCAAGCGACGAAGCAACCTACGGTGCTAATCCCAATACTTTGGTAAGTCCAATATCTTTAGGACACCCCGGAACTCTCCCTGTATTGAACAAGAGCGTTTTAGAATTTGCCATCAAGCTTGGAATTTCAACAAATTGTGAAATTCGGCCATGGAACGAATTTGCACGGAAAAACTACTTCTATGCCGATTTACCCAAAGGGTATCAAATAACCCAGCACACTACTCCAATTTGTTTCAACGGTTGGGTTGAAACCAAAGACGACGCAGGAAAAACTAAAAGGATTGGTATTACCCGAATTCATATCGAAGAAGATGCAGGAAAGAGCATTCACGATATGGATGCTTACGACTCCTTGGTAGATTTAAATAGATGCGGAGTTCCCTTATTGGAGATAGTCAGTGAACCAGATATACGATCCTCTAAAGAGGCATACAATTATCTAACAGAAATCCGAAAACTCGTTCGGTATTTGGAGATCTGTGATGGAAATATGGAAGAAGGTAGCTTGCGATGTGACGCAAACATTTCGGTTAGAAAGCGAGGAGCCTCGGAGTTTGGAACCAAAATAGAAGTTAAAAACATGAACTCAATTCGCAACGTACAACGCGCCATAGAATTCGAGTTTCAACGTCAAATTGAGTTATTAGAAAGTGGACACAAGCTATCTTCTGAAACGAGGAGTTTTGATGCAGTAAATGGAACCACGTTTTCGCTACGTTCAAAAGAACAAGCCAACGACTATCGATACTTCCCTGAACCTGATTTACAGCCTGTAGTTATTGATAAAGCATATATAGATGAGGTTCGCTCAATGATGCCGCCATTGCCAAATTTTTTATTGAATAAGTTTCAAGACGAGTATAAGCTTTCATCTTACGATGCTCAGGTGCTTACCGATTCTAAAGAATATGCCCTCTTTTTCGAAGAAGTAGTAAAACATAATCCCAACTACAAAGCTGTTGCGAATTGGATCATGGGACCAGTTAAATCAGTTTTAAATTCCGAAGCCAAGGAAATGAAAGAACTGAATTTGTCGGCTTCACGGCTTTCGGAACTTATCAAATTAGTAGATGAAAATGTAATAAGTAATTCGGCTGCGACTCAGCGTGTGTTCCCAGAATTATTAATATCAAATGAATCTCCGTTGGAAATAGCCAAGCGGCTAAATGTAGTTCAAGACTCTAATGAGGACAATTTGAAAGAAAAAGCTAAATCCATATTACTGCAGTATCCTGAAAAAGTGGAGGAATATCGGTCGGGCAAAAAAGGCGTATTAGGTTTGTTTATGGGTGAACTTATGAAAGTTACTCAAGGTAAAGCCGACCCAAAATTGGCGAATAAAATTTTTGTAGAACTCATTGAAAACTAGATGAAAAAAATACTCATTATCGCTTTAGCAAGCCTATTGTCGAGTTGTAATGCCTCCAATTCAGGTAAATTTAACTTGTCAGGCATAATTGAAGATGCCGATGGCAAAATGTTAAAACTCGTAGAGTTTACGAATAAACAGGTAGTTACGCTTGACTCAGTTGTTTTGGATAAAACGGGTAAGTTTGAAATGAACGCCGTTGCTAGCGAACCTACTGTATTGGTTTTAACTTTAGAAGGAAAACTGATTCCATTTTTAGCCGAAAATGGTAAAGAAATTGAAATTACCAGTAACCTGAAAGATTTTGACTCTCAATACCAAGTTCAAGGTTCAGAAGGGGCGGAGCGTTTAAAGGAATATTTTGGTTCATTTAACTCCTTTCAGCAAGAAGTTAATAAGCTGAATGCGATGCTAGAACCATTTGCCAATACACCTAAGTTTGATAGCGTTCGAGTAGTTGCTCAAGAGAAATATTCTGAATTGGAAGCTATGCAAAAGGAAAAGGTGTTGAATTTCTTCAAAGAAGAAGACAAAACTGTAATTCCTATCTATGCTGCCTTATTCGCGGGTGGTTTTATTCAGCCCGAAAATAATTATACCTGGTATATTGAACTTTTAGAAAAGTTTCAATCACAAGCACCCAAATCAAAGTACACGGCTTATTTTGAAGAGTTTTTAAAGCCATACGCTGCACAGGCCAATTTGCAAATAGGTAAAATTGCACCCGATTTTACGCTAAAAACACCAGAAGGCAAGCTGATAAAACTATCTGAGCTTCGTGGTAAATACATTCTTATTGATTTTTGGGCATCATGGTGTGGACCATGTCGTCAAGAAAATCCGAACGTAGTAAAACTTTATAATCGTTTTAAAGACAAAGGGTTCGACATTCTAGGCGTTAGTTTGGATCGAGACTCTACCGACTGGGTAAAGGCCATCAAAAGTGATAAGCTTACTTGGTTACATGTAAGTGATCTTAAGTATTGGGATAGTGAAGCAGCCCGTTTATATAATATCACTTCCATTCCTGCTACCTATTTAATTGATCCGACAGGAGTGATTGTAGATCGTAATTTAAGAGGTAAGGCTTTAGAGGACAAACTGACTAACATCTTGAATTAATAATTTCTTAACGAGTAAACGAAGCTTCGTAGTGAAAAATGTAACTTTCTTTGAACCAAAATTTAAACTATGAGTGCTTCTAAATTCAAAATATTAGCAGTAGATGATGAGCCAGATATATTAGAAATAATTGCTTACAACTTAACTAAAGAGGGCTACGAAGTTAGTACCGCCAGTAATGGAGTCGATGCTCTTAAATCTGCTAAAGAGTCTAAGCCTGATTTAATCATTCTCGACATCATGATGCCTAAGATGGATGGCATCGAAACTTGTCGTCAGTTGAGGGAAATTGAGAAGCTCAAAGATACCTTTATCGTTTTTCTTACCGCTAGAAATGAAGAGTTTGTAGAGGTAATGGGCTTTAATGCTGGGGCAGACGATTACATTGCTAAGCCAATCAAACCAAGGGCACTCATTAGTAGAATTAATGCCATTCTGAGAAGAACTGGTGGGAAAGACGAAATCATACAACCGAAAATAGTGGTGGGTGATTTAGTTATTGATAGGGAAACTTTTGTCGTTAACAGAGGTGAAAAGCAAATTAACCTTGCTAAGAAAGAATTCGAATTACTGTATTTACTTGCTTCCAAACCTGGTAAAGTATTCACCCGAGACATGATCTTGGAACAAATTTGGGGTAATGATGTAGTTGTGATAAACCGTACGATTGACGTACATATTAGAAAATTACGAGAAAAAGTGGGGGAAGATTATATATCAACAGTGAAAGGTGTTGGTTATAAATTTGGAGCTGAATGAAAAACCCTACTCCTGTTAGTTTATCTATTTTAGTAGCGGCCATCTTGGCCGTTTTATATTTTCTAATAGTAATTATAGCAGGGCTAGGTTTTGCCGCATCAATAATTACAACAGCATTGATGTTTGGTGTATTTTATCTAACAGTTTTATTCGCAGTTAACTACTTTATTTACCGTAAGATTAAAGTCATCTACAAGACGATTTATAATTACAAGTCAAACAAATTCAATGCTTTAGTTGAAGAAAAGTTAGGAAGTGACCCCTTAGGGGAGGTTGAAATCGAAGTGGCAAATTGGGCGAAAGAAAAGACTTCTGAAAACGAGCAAATGGCAATCATGGAAGAATACCGAAAAGAATTTCTCGGGAATGTTTCACATGAATTGAAAACGCCAATATTCAATATTCAAGGTTATATCCATACGTTGCTCGATGGGGCAATAGACGACAAAGAGCTTACTCGCCACTTTCTTAAAAAAGCAGCCAAAAGTGCTGATAGGATGGAGGTACTTGTAAAGGATCTTTTAACTATTTCTGAACTAGAATCGGGAGAAACGAAATTAGATCTAGAAACTTTTGAAGTGTGGGACCTCATTAAGGATATATACGATGCTCTTGAGTTAAAAGCGAAAGAAAAGGACATCATCCTAGGATTTAAACAAGGTTGTACTCCGCCATTTTTTGTTCAAGCAGACAAGAAGCGAATTCGTCAAGTATTGGTGAATTTGATCACAAATTCAATTAAGTATGGAAATAGTGGTGGTCAAACGTTAGCCGGCATTTACGACATGGACACTTATTATCTTATAGAGATTTCAGATACGGGTATTGGGATTGCGGAGGAGCACTTGCCGAGATTGTTCGAGAGATTTTACAGGGTAGATAAAGGTAGATCTAGAGAAGAGGGGGGCACAGGACTAGGATTGAGTATTGTGAAGCATATCATGGAAGCACATAACCAAACTATTACCGTGAGAAGTACGGTTGGTGCGGGTTCAACTTTTGGGGTTACTTTAAAAAAGGTTGTCGACAAATAACTTTCAAAGGGTACTTTTGCTGCAATGAAAGCACCTTCTTTTAATGATCTGATTCTATTTGAAAATGAACAGGTCGTAGTTGTGAATAAGCCACCTCATCTAAGTTCATTAGACGAGCGTTTTACAGAGAAAACTAGTTTGTTGAAATTGGCTCGTTCTTATAATCCTGAATTGAGGCTGTGTCACAGACTTGATAAAGAAACTTCTGGTGTATTGGTATTAGCCAAAGATGATGATACCTACCGGACAATAGCAATGGAATTCGAGCATAGAAGAGTTTTAAAGAGATATCATGCTATCGTTGATGGAATCCACAAATTTGAAAATCTAGAGGTGGATTTACCGATAGGAACCGCAAGAAACGGTTTAATGCGAATTGATTTTTCTGAAGGAAAAGATGCCTTAACTTATTTTAGTTCGGTTAAATATTTCAGGCATTATACTTTAGTTGAGTGTACTCCTATAACAGGTAGAACCCATCAAATTAGGGTGCATTTAGCTTCTCAAAAAGCGACAATTGCGGGTGATTTGGCTTACGGGGGCAAAGAGCCTTTTTTGTCACGATTGAAGCGGAAGTTTAAAATAAGCGAATTCGAAGAAGAACGTCCTATGATCTCTAGATTCGCTCTTCATGCACGGCAGATAAAATTTAATCTGAATGAATCAACAGAGATTAATGTAGAAGCACCTTATCCGAAGGATATCCAAGTATTTATCAAGCAACTGGAGAAATACGATAACTAAATTTTACGGTAGAAATCTAGAACGAAATTCTGGACTTGGTAATGGACATTGCTCATATTTCCCAAACACATAATACCGATACTTGGCTATTAGGTCGTAGCAGTAATCACGTACAAAGAGCGGAATAATCTTAAATACAACTAATATTTTCCAGGCACCACCCAGAAGTTGACCTATTTTTAGAATTCCGTTTGACTTATAGTAAACGCGGTGTTGATACCAGACGATTACAGTTTCGGGCTCAAGAGAATAAACACCAAATTCACGTGCACACTGACTTTGAAAGTCAGAAAAAAAGAACTTTTGGCTCTTGTCAAACTTTAATATGAATTTGATAGTCCAACTGCAAAGAACACATTTTCCATCATAAAAAATGACTGGACTTTGTTCTAGTTGTTTGGATTCATGATTCACGTAGTATGGTTAGTTTCTCTTTTAATTGTGCTATTTCGGCTTTAGCTTTTTCGATTTTAAGCTCTATTTCCCTTTTTAAAACCTCGGCATTTTTAGAATTTTTTGATGCGGTAAAAAATTCCATGTTGTTTTCCCAAAGAGCAATGTCATTTTGAATTGAACTAATTCGGTGTTGAATCTGAAAATGCTCTTTTCTCATCAACTTATCACCATCTCTGTCCTGTTTAATGGCATCTACTTTGTTCTGAAAACTAATCCTAGTTTTCTCATTCGCACTAAGCTTGAGTTTGTCGAAATGAGCATTAATCGCTTTCCGATATTTCTCTTGAATTTCTACTTTGTTTTTTAACGGGATAAAACCAATTTCTAGCCATTCCTTTTGAAGGAGTTTCAAAGCTTCTAAATCTTCTTGATCCTTTCCTGAAAGCTGAAAAGCCTCTATACGCTCAATGAGCGCAACTTTTGCAAGCAGGTTTTTCTCTTGACTGCTATCCATAGAGGCAAAATGTTCATTCTTACGTTTGAAGAAGTTATCACATGCCGTTCTAAAGCGCTTCCAGACTTTATCGCTATTTTTCTTCGGTACTGGACCAATCTTTTTCCATTCTTTTTGAAGCCGAATCAGGGCATCTGTAGAAGCCTTCCAATCCTCAGAATTCTCTAAAGCTTCAGCTTGTTCACAAAGCGTATTCTTCTTGCTCAAATTGTCGAGTTGGTCCTGCCTGATATGACGGTAAAATTGATTTTTAGCTTGGTATACTTGATCACAAGCTTCTTTAAATCTTTTCCATATTACAGCATTTTCAGCTTTAGGCGCAAAGCCTATGGTTTTCCATTCCGCCTGAATAGCTTCTATTGCCTCAGTTACTTTTTGCCAACCATTATGCTCTTTAGGTTCTTGTTTGATTAATTCCTCTACTTTAGAACAAAGTGCTTCTTTGCGCTTCAAGTTTTCACCGCGTTCACCATCTAAAACCTGGAAAAATTCTTTTCGTTTTTCGTAGATTTTATCTGATGCTGACTTAAAACGGTCCCAAATCGTTTCTTTTTGTTCCCGAGGTACAGGGCCAATTTGCTTCCAATTTTCGTGTAGATGATTCAGAGCATCTACTGCTTTTTTTACCGATGCTTCGAGCAATAGTTCCTCAGCTTTTTCACATAGCTCAGTCTTCGCTACTAAGTTTTTGTGTAAATCAAGTTCTTTGAGTTCGCGATTAATTCGGAGATTATCGTAGAACTTATCAATTAAAAAGTGATAACGTTGCCACTGCTCTTTTCTTTGAGCTAGTGCAACGGGGCCTATTTCTTTCCACTGGTTATTCAGGTCTTTCAGCTTGTCGTGGCTACCTTGTTCTTCAGATTCTACCAGCAGTTTTAGTTTTTCAAGTAGTTCTTCTTTTTTCTGAAAATTGGAAAGGTATTGTTGGTCTCTAGACTCTTTTTCCTTGTTTCTTCGTTCACTGTACCGACTAAGCTGCTCTAAATACAGCAAGTGTAAAGGAGATGGAGCAGGTGCAAATTCTTCAGAGTCGTTCCCTTCTTCCAAGAAAGCCGCATATTTTTCATGCCTTTCTTTTTCAAAGTGAGCTTCAATGAGTTGTTTTAGTGTGAATATTTTGTTTTTGACAGAACTTAAATTTTCACTTTTAATGAGGTCATTAAAGTGCTGAACTAAGGCATCAATTTCTAAACCTTCAAAAAGAGATTCGTCTTGGAGATCCTCAATTTCGTGCTCATCTTCTTCTTCATCCGAAGCTATTAATTCTGGAGTGAGATTTTCAGTAATAATTTCAGCTTTAGAAGTTTTGCTTAAATTCTCCTCGAGGTCTACATTTTCAGTCGCGCCAACCTTCGTAGGAGCCGCTGAAGGTTGAATTTCATTTGGATTAACTACTTCTTCACCAGATAATGGCTTCGATGTGTTTTCTTTGTGGTCAGTCAAGTTCATGCCGGGGTGTTTTTTCGGCTTTTGCGAAAAACGCTGAAAATTAACAGGATTTGAGGCATTTTCCAAGGAAATGAACCAAGAGTGGACGAAAAAGAAATTTAATAGTGGAAAAGAACAAGGAACGGATTAAGCTAATTGAGTGCCCAAGAGATGCCATGCAGGGCATTCATACGTTCATCCCGACTGATTTAAAGGTGAAGTACCTGAATGAACTGCTGGAAATAGGTTTTGATACACTAGACTTTGGAAGTTTTGTGTCAGAAAAGGCTATTCCTCAAATGAAGGATACCCGAGAGATTGTCAAAAAGCTACTTTTACATAAGAGTGTGACAAAACTATTGGCTATAGTAGCCAATAAAAGAGGTGCTTTAGATGCGTGTTCATTTGATGAGATTGAATTTCTGGGCTATCCTTTTTCGGTATCTGAAATATTCCAAAAGCGGAATACCAATCTATCCATTGAGCAATCATTCACGCTGCTCCACGAAATTCAAGAATTGTGTCTATCTAAAAATAGAAAACTGGTTGTGTACTTATCTATGGGTTTTGGCAACCCCTATGGAGAAGCATACAGTACTGAATTAGTACAAGAATGGGTAGATAAAATTGCCGAACTTGATATTACGATCATGTCGTTTTCCGATACCGTAGGTGTAGCATCTCCAGAACAAATCAATGAAGTATATACAGCCATCACGCCATTTTACCCGCAAGTAGAATTCGGCGTTCACCTGCACAGTCATCCTGCTGTTCGACAGCAAAAGCTTGAAGCAGCATATAAATCAGGTTGCTCGAGGTTTGATGGAGCATTACTTGGATACGGTGGTTGCCCTATGGCGAATGATGATCTAGTGGGTAATATGGCCACCGAAATAATGATACAATATTTCAGGAAAAACGGGATTGAGCTAGACTTGAATATTGAAGCACTTCACAAGGCACAACTTACTGCTACTGAGATATTTGGAAGGTATCATTAAGCCATAAGCTTTAACAAGGCTTTATAATCATCTATGTTCATATCGAAATAAGCACCTCTCACC
>VFQR01000994.1_pt1 | contig 26167 bp, 23 predicted proteins | sample 3512321 | NCBI WGS metagenome assembly VFQR01 (sample SAMN10412374, study PRJNA504923) | tailings metagenome | isolation source: Relicate 3 Philex TSF1 revegetated site | place: Philippines: Tuba, Benguet | collected 2017-08-29 | reverse complement strand
CGACGGCGACGGGGTGGTGTGGCGCACGACGTTCACATCGCTGTTCCTCGGCGTGGAGCTGGTCGGTGAGCCGACGTCGCTGCCCGGGGACCGGCCGCGCCTCGATGCGATCCCGGCGGCGGGTGAGCCGTTGGCGACGGCGCGCAGCGTGGTCCGTCACGTCGACGCGCACGTCTACTCGGCGTGCGCGCGGATCTGGAACCCGATCCACACGGAGGACGATGCCGCCTCGGCCGCCGGGCTGCCGACGCGGCTCCTCCACGGCACGGCCGCGCTGGCACGGGCCGTGAGCATCGCTGCGGCGCTCACCGGCACACGCCTCGCCGACGTCCGCACCGTGCAGGCGCAGTTCCGCCGGGCTGTCGCCGTGCCCTCCACGTTCGAGGTGCGGGTCCTCGCCGCCGCGCCGGCGCGCGTCGCGTTCGACGTCGTCGACGACGCCGGACGTGTGCTCCTCGAGGCCGGCGCTCTCGGCACCACCGGCTGAGCGGGCCGGTGGGGTTCGCCGGGCACAGGCGTTCGCCCGAGCTCACGGACGACGGGGACGCCCGGGCAGGATCGCCGGTGCCGGCGTCGATCAGCCGAGGTCGACGCGACGCAGCGGCGTCGTCGCCTCGGCGGGGTACCACAGCTCGACCGACTCCGCGTCGTAGGTGAGGACGACGCCGCCGAACAGGGACGCGCCGAGGGGGTCCTCGCAGCAGCCGATGCCGAAGTGCCACGGCTCGGTCCACGACGTGGTGCCCACCTGCTCACCCGTGGCGAGGTCGATCATCGTCCAGACGGGTGGGGGCGGTGGTGTCGCCCCGATCGCGTCGCTGCGCGGCCCCGACACCAAGGCGCGGCCGTCGCCGATCACCGACACGGCCCAGTGGCCGTCGCGCTGCCACAGCGTGCTCCCCGTGTCGGCGTCGACGGCGATCAGCTTCGGGCCCGGGCACCACTCGTCCTCGCTCGGGCCGGCGGAGCACGCCGACGCCAGGACGACGCCGCCCTGCGTCGCGACGTCGAAGCCCTCCGTCGGCTTGGCGACCACGTCCTCGCGCTGCCACCGCTGTGATCCCGTGGCGTCGAGGCCCAGCAGCACCGGTGGGGACGCGGCGTAGGAGAACTCGCCGCGCACTGGCAGCGCGGCGTCGAGGTCGGCCGACGACGTGGACCAGCCGCCGTCGCGCTCGACGGCGGTGGCCCGACCGCCGGGGACGCCGGAGACCGCCTCGAGCGCGATCAGCCGGCCGTCGCTGGCGACGCGGAGGTCGACGGCGTCGAGGAGCAGGCCGACGGTCCGCGGCGGGTACGGGATGGCGCGCATCGCCATCGTCGCGGGGTCGACCACGAGCAGCGCGTCGGAGGCATCGATCCCCCTCGAGCCGTCCGGCCGGAGCACCAGCAGCGACGACTCGCCGACCCACTGCTGCGTGTGGTTGCTCGCGGCCGGGCCGGTGATCCCGCTGGCGGCGAGCGCCTCCCCCCAGGTCCGCGACGGCCGGCCGTCCGCCAGTGACCAGAGCTCGTAGGTGGCGTCGACCAGGCCGGCGGGGCCGTAGGTGCTCCACCCGAGGATCATCTCGGTCGGGTTCCCGACCCCGGCGACGCGCACCACGTCCGGCGCGGGATCGAGGCAGCGCTGCCAGCGGATCGACCCGTCGGCGTCGACGGCCACGAGCACGTTCGGGGTCGACGCTCCGCTCCACGACTCGGGGCGGATCAGGACCAGCATCCCGCCCGGGATCCGGCTCGCGCTCGCCCTCGTCCACGGTGCAGGACTGGCCGCGGCCATCGTCGGCAGCACCAGCTGCACGACCGGCTCGGCGCCGAGCGGCGCGAAGTCCTCCAGCGCAGGGTGGTCCGGCGCCACGGCGGGACCTGCCGGCTCACGCTCGACGCAGGCGGGATCGAACCGATCGTCCGTCGTCGCGGGAGGGGCGCTGGTCGTGGTCGGGTCGCGTGGCGTGGAGGTGGTCGTGGTGGCCGGTTCGGCCGGCGCGGTGGTCGACGTCGACGTGACGGCGGGCGAGGTGGTCCCGACGGCGGCGTCCTCACCACCCCCGCACGCCGCAGCCATGGCCAGCGACGCCGTCACGAGCGCCACGCTCCGACGACGACGCCGGCGCGACTCGGCTCGCGCTGCGAGGTTCACAGCGTCACCGCCCCGAGCGCGACGACGAAGAGGCCGACGACGATGAACACGACCGCGACGATCGACCTCCACCGGCGAGCCTTCGACGACACCTCGGCCCGATGCCCGGGCGTGCGGGCCACGTAGCCGCCGCCGAGCGGGACGTTGCGGTGCGCCGTGGCGCCGGGAGTGGCGCCTCGCGGGATCAACAGGGCCACGCCGATCACGATCAGGAGCGCTCCCGCGATCGCCACGTGCCCGACACTACGTTCCGTCGATCGATGGCTCGGCCACCCGTGGATCCCCCTCAGTTGCGGAGGGCGATCGCGATGGTCAGCGCGGTCGCGTAGCCGACCCACGCGAGGTAGGGCACGAGCAACAGCGCCGCGGCGAGCCGCACGCGCCAGAACGCGGCGATCGTGACGACGATGGCCACCAGGAGGGCGATGATGACCGACCCCGCACCGGTGTCGGTGACCAGGCTGCCCACCACCGACACGATCACGACGAGGGCGACGCTGATGCCGAGGAGCACGACGCTCCTGCGGCGGTCCGGCGTCGTCACCGGCCGAGCGTTCCCGGCGGTCCAGCGCTCACAACATCCCGACGCCGGTGAGGTGGCGCCGGCGCGGTGCCGCGATCGCCGCCAGGTACCGGTCGAGCGAGTCGTCCACGGCGGCGCGAGCGTCGCCGATGATGTTGCCGCCCCACGCGAAGCCGTACACGTCGTCGAAGTCCACGCCGGCCAGGCGACGGCGGACGTCCTCCACGGCGGCCGGCCCGACCGGGAGGTAGTTCGGCACGCTGTGCATCACGCTCACGTGGCGCCGGTCGGCGGCCACCACCAGCGAGTCGCCGACCAGCAGGGCGCTCCGGCCGTGCGGCGCCGCGGTCCAGTGCAGCACCGAGCTGCCGGGGAAGTGGCCGGGCAGGTGGACGAGGCGCACCGTCGACGACAGCACGTGGTCGTCGCCGCTCCACAGCCGGATGTTGGCGGCGGGCCGCGAGATCCAGGTCGCGTCGGCGGCGTGGAGCAGGATCGGCACGTCACCGAAGGCGCGGCTCCACTCCACCATCGAGCTGTAGAAGTGAGGATGGGAGATGGCGATCCACTGCAGCCCGCCCATCGCGCCGATGGCACGGACCGCCTCGGGCGTCACCAGGCTGACGCAGTCCCACAGGACGTTCCCGGCGTCGGTGGGCACCACCAACGCCCGCTGCGGGATCGCGAAGCGCTCGGCGATGCCCACACCCAGCAGGTCACCGTCCATCTCGATCCGCTGGTGCAGCCGGGCCAGCAGCTCGGCGTGGGTGGTCCAGCGCTGCCCGGTCGGGGCCACGTACTGGCGGTCGTCGAGGCACACCGGGCAGGCGGCCGGCGGCAGGTCGGCGGCGCCGAGGCGCTCGGCGTGCTGGGTGCCGCAGTTCTCACAGATGAAGCACGTCATGCGGACCACCGTACGGATCCCTCCTGTCCGTCAGAAGGTCCAATCTGGACTAATCTTCTCGGACCAATGTGGCCGGACCTGTTCGTCGACCCCACGCAGCCGCGGCGCACCGCCAGCTCGCTGTTCGAGCAGCTCCGCACCGCGATCGCCTCGGGCCGCCTGCGTGCGGGCGACCGGGTCCCGCCGAGCCGGGAGCTGGCCGCGCAGCTCGGCGTCGCCCGCTCCACCGTGGCCGCCGTGTACGGGCGCCTGCGGGCCGAGGGCTACCTCGACGGCCGCACCGGCGACGGCACCTTCGTCGCCGACGTGCTGCCCCGCTCGGCGCTCCCCGGTGTGCCGGCTCCCACCGCGGTCCACGACCTGCTCCGCCCGCCCTCGCGCACCGGCCGCACCCCGGCCCCGGCCGCGCTGCGGGCCGACCTCCGCACGGGGCGCCCCGATCCCGCGCTGTTCCCGCTCGCGGACTGGCGGCGCTGCGTCGTCGACGTGCTCCACGCCCCGCCCCCCGGCTACGGCGATCCTGGAGGTCTGCCGGAGCTGCGCCGCACGCTCGCCGCCTGGGTGGCCCGCTCCCGCGGCGTGATAGCCACGCCGGAGCAGGTGCTCGTCACGGCGGGGGCGCAGCAGGCCTTCGACGTCATCGCCCGCGGCCTCCTCGCCCCCGGACAGCGGGTGGCGATGGAGGACCCCGGCTACCCGCCGGTGCGCGAGCTGCTGCGCCACCACGGCCTCCACGTGGTGCCCGTGCGCGTCGACGACGACGGCCTCGTGGTCGACGAGGTGCCGCGCGACGTGCGCGCCGTCTACGTGACGCCCTCGCACCAGGCGCCGACGGGGGCGACGATGAGCGCGCCGCGCCGGCGCGCCCTCCTCGCCCTCGCCGAGGAGATCGACGCCGTCGTGGTGGAGGACGACTACGACACGGAGTACCGCTACGTCGACCGGCCCCTGGAGCCGCTCCACCGCCTCGACAGCGCCGGACGCGTCCTCTACGTCGGCACCTTCTCGAAGACGCTCTCGCCGTCGCTGCGCATCGGCTTCCTCGTCGCGCCCGCGCCGGTGGCCGCCCACCTGACCGACGTGCGCTGGGTGGCCGACAGCCAGCCGCCCCACCTCACCCAGTCGGCCCTGGCCGAGCTCATCGCGCGCGGGCTGTTCGAGCGCCACCTCCGCCGCACGCGCCGGGCCTACGGGCCTCGGCGCGACCTGCTCCTCGACGGCCTCGGGGCGCTCGCCGCGGAGGGCCTGCTCGCGCGGGTGTGGCCGGCCCACGCCGGGCTGCACGTGTTCGTCGAGCTCGCCGACGGCCACGACGCGTCCGCCGTCTCGGCCGCGCTCGCCGCCCGGGGCGTCGCCATCCCGGCCAGCGACGACTGGTGGGGCGGCCCGCGGCGCCCGGCGCTGCAGCTGGGCTTCGCGCTCAGCGGCCCGCCGCTGCTCGAGCTCGCCCTGACCGAGCTGCGCCACGTCCTCCGCGACGGCTGAGCGGACGCTGCCCTGTCGCCGGCGTCAGGCTGGTGCCCGCGCCGACAGGCCGAGCAGGTTGCCCTCCGAGTCGCGCACGAAGGCCATCACCTCGGCCTCGCCCACCGCCCCGAACCGGCCGTCGTCGTCCTGGAAGATCACGTGCGCGTCGGCCTCCACGCGCACGCCGAGGCCGCGCAACCGGGCCACCTCGGCGGCCACGTCGCTCACCCCCACGTACAGCAGCGCGGAGGGCGCACCGTGCTCGAGCAGCAGGCGCACGTCACCGAGGCGGAAAAAGGCCAGCCCTGGTGGATCGAACCGGGCCACCAGCTCGAGGCCGAGCACGTCGGCGTAGAACCCGACGGCCCGGTCGAGGTCGTCGACGTGCTGGGCCACCTGGCGCAGACCGTGCACCGCCACGCCGCACAGCGTAGGCACGAGGTGCGCGACCCTTGTTCGAGCGGGCCTCAGTAGCCCTCGGGCATCTCCAGCGGTGCGCCCTCGCGGGTCAGCTCGGCGATCCGCGCCGAGGCCTCGGGCCAGCCGGCGCTCAGCTCCTCGCGCACCCCGGTCTCGAACATGGAGCTCGTGAACCCCGGCGCCATCGTGGAGCCGAAGAGGGCGAACGTGCCACCCGGCTCGAGGGCACCGCCCATCCACGTGCCGGCGGGGACGACGCGGTGCGGGAACTGGCCACCCAGCAGGTCGCTGCCGAGCACCGGCTCCTCGATCGTCCCGTTGGGGTGGAGCAGCAGCAGCCGGACCGGATCGCCGAGGTAGAAGTGCCACACCTCGTCCTCGGTCAGGCGGTGCATGGCGGAGAACGAGTCGGGGTCGCTCGTGATGGCGGCGAAGATCGCCGTGCCGAGCACCTCACCGTGGCGGATCCGCCGCCAGGTCTGGCGGAACAGGATCCCCTCCACCGGCAGCGGCTCGAGGCCGAGGTCGTCGATGATGGCCGCGGCCACCTCGGGCGAGACGCTCACAGCGGTGCCGCCACCACGTCGAGGGCGATGTCGATCATCGCCCCCACCGCCTCGTCCACCACGGGACGGTGCGGGTCGTAGCCGGCCATCGTGGTGTCGTCCTGCTCGGCGAGCGGGTTGCCGTCGACGGCGAGGATCGCCCCCGTCTGCACGCCGTGGAGCGCGGCGGTGACGAACAGCGCGGCGCACTCCATCTCCACCGCCACCACGCCGGCGCGCTGCCACAGCTGAAGCTCGGAGCCGAGCACCGGGTGCGGGTAGAAAAGGTCGCTCGTCAGCACGACGCCCTCGGCCACCCGCACGCCGCGTGTCGCCGCGGCCGCACGCAGCGCCACCACCACGTCCACGCTGGCGACGGCGGGGAAGCCGGCGGGGACCAGGCGCGGGGTGAGGCCGTCGTCGCGCACGGCCGCGGTGGCGACGACGAGGTCGCCGTCGCGCACGTCGGGCTGCATGCCACCGGTCGTGCCCGCGCGCAGGACCCGCCTCGCACCCGCGCGGCACAGCTCCTCGAAGCAGACACCCGCTCCGGCCGAGCCCACACCGTGGGAGACCACCCCCACCACCTGGCCACCTCGCCTGCCCCGGTACAGCACGTACTCGCGGTTGCGGGACACCTCCTCGGCGCCCTCGAGCAGCCCGGCCACGCGCGTGGCGCGGGCGGGATCGCCCACCACGAGCACCCGCTCGGGCACCTCCCCGGCGCGCACGCGCAGGATCGGCAGCTCCTCGTCGCGGTCCACCTTCATCGTCGATCCTCCTCCGGCGCCCCCCGGCACCGTCACAACGTGCGGTCGCTGCCCCCGTCGATCGCGATCTGCGCGCCGGTGGTGGCGGCGAAGGCCGGCCCCACGAGCGCCACCACCGCAGCGGCGACGAGGTCGCTCGTCACCTCGGTGCGCAGCAGGTTGCGGCGCTTGTACTGCTCGACCGTGAGGCCGTACTTCGCGGCCCGCTCGGCCAGCAGCTGGTCGTTCCACAGGCCGGTGTCGAACACGGCGTCGGGGTGCACCACGTTCACCCGCACGCCGTCGCCCGCCCACTCGAGCGCAGCCACCCGCGCCAGCTGGGTCAGCGCCGCCTTCGACGACGAGTACGCCGCTGCGCCGGCACCGGGCGCGGGCACGTTCTTCGACCCGATCAGCACCACCCGGCCGGCCACCGGCGAGCGCACGAGGAGCGGGTGCAGCGCCCGGAGCGCCTGCGCCGCGGCGTCGAGGTTGACCGCCATCACCTTCGACCACTCGCCGGGCTCGAGCTCGGCGATCGTCGCCGTCCTGCCGAAGATCCCCGCCGAGAGGACGGCGAGGTCGATGCCGCCGAAGCGCTCCACCCCGCGGGCGAGCGCCGCCTCCTGCGCCTCGGCGTCGGTGACGTCGACGCGCTGGCCCAGCCAGGCGGGCCCGGAGAACGCCCGCTCGACGCCCTCCGCCAGGTCGAGGCCGACCACCGCGGCGCCCTGCGCGAGCAGCGCCTTCGCGCAGGCCCGCCCGATGCCCGACGCCGCGCCGGTGACCAGGGCCACCTGCCCGGCGAGCGCCGGTGGCGAGCCGGCGCGCCGCAGCTTGGCCTGCTCGAGGTCCCAGTACTCCACGTCGAACAGGTGCGAGGGATCGAGCGGCGCCCAGCCGCCGAGGCGGTCCTCGGTGGTGGTGAGGACGGCCATCGTGTGTCGGTACACGTCGGCGGCGATGTCGGCGTCCTTGGCCTGCACCCCCACGGTGAGCATGCCGAGGTCGGGGTCGAGCACCACGCGCGGCGCGGGGTCGAGCATCGTCACCGCGGTGCGCGCCCGGTGGTGGTGCTCGTCGAAGAACCGCCGGTACGCGTCGACGAAGCCGTCCACGTCCTCGGCGCTGCGACCCACCAGCGGGACGCGCTTGGTGCGGATCACGTGGTCCGGCGTCAACGGGCCGCGCGTGGCCAGGTCGCCCAGATCGGCCCGGGCCACGAAGCGCAACGTCGCCTCGTCCGTGTGCCGGGAGACGATCAGCGGCCGCCCCGCCACCTCGGACAGCTTCCGGCGCAGCTCGGCGAGCTCCGTGGCGCACACGTGGGGCACCTCACGGGCGGCGGCGACCTCCACCTCGGGCACCGTGGCGAGGAAGCGCTCCACCCGGGCGAGCAGCTCGAGGTGGCGGTCGTAGGCCTCGCGGCTGGAGTCGCCGAAGGTGAACAGCCCGTGGGCCATCAGCACCATGCCGACCGTGCCCGCGTGGGCCTGCTCCGCCCAGCAACCCGCCACGGCGCGGGCGAGGTCGAAGCCCGGCATCACGTACGGCACCACCACCACGTCGTCGCCGAACACCTGGCGCACCTTGGCGTCGCCGTCGGGCAGGTTGGTGACGGTGAGGACGAGGTCGGCGTGGCTGTGCAGGACGGAGCGGTGCGGGAGGAACGCGTGCAGGAGCGCCTCCACCGACGGTTGCGGCGCCTCGGGGTCGAGCCTGGCCGCCGACAGCTCGCGCACCATGTCGGGGTCGCTCAGCTGCTCGAGCTGCAGCAGGGCACGGAGCCGGGCGAGCGGCATCGGGGCGAACCCGGGCCGCTCGATCGTCGCCAGGTCCCAGCCGGAGCCCTTCACGTGGATGGCCTCGACCACCTCGCCGGTGATGTCGCGCCACGGCGCCTTCACCGACGTGTTGCCGCCGCCGTGGAGGACGAGCGAGGGGTCGCCGCCGAGCAGGCGCGAGGCCACCACGAGCTCGTCGATCTCGTCGGCGTCGGCGGGCAGGTCCCAGGGATCGGCGTGCTGGTGCATGGCGGTCAGTACGGCGTGTCGCCGCCGTCGACGCTGATGGACTGGCCGCGGATGATCGTGGCGTCGTCGGAGAGCAGGAAGGCGACCACCCGGCCCACCTCCACGGGGGCGATCTTGCGCCCCAGCTGGGCGGCGGCCATGCCCTCGTGGATCTCCGCCGCGGGTGCGCCGACCCGCGGCTCCAACCACTCGGCCACGGCCATCAGCATGGGCGTGTCCACCCCGCCCGGGCAGACGGCGTTGACGTTGATCCGGTCGGCCGCCCACTCCGCGGCGAGGGAGCGGGTGAGGCTGATCACGGCAGCCTTCGACGCGTTGTAGGCGGCCATGTTGTTGTAGCCCACCTTGCCGCAGTTGGAGGACACGTTGACGATCGAGCCGCCACCGTGCTCGCGCAGGTGCCGCCCGACGGCGCGGGCCATCGTGAACGAGGCCGTGACGTTCACGTCGAGCTGCTTCGTCCAGTCGGTGGCCGTGGCGTCCCATGCCGCGTCCATCACGATCATCCCGGCGTTGTTGACCAGCCCGTCGAGACGTCCGAACCGCTCCACCGCGGCGGCCACCACGGCGTCGGGCTGCGCCGCATCGCTGAGGTCGGCCGCCACGGCGTGGGTGCGCGAGCCGTCGGTGTCGAGATCGGCGGCAGCGGCGGCGGTGCGCGCATGGTCGAGGTCGGTGAGCACCACCCGTGCGCCGTCGTCGAGCAGCGCGGTGGTGATGCCCCTGCCGATCCCGCCGGCACCGCCGGTGACGACGAAGACGCGGTCCGCGAGGCGTCCCACGGCGCTCACCACGTGGACCTGGCGGAGACGCCGCCGTCCACCACGAGGTTGGCCCCGCTGATCCACCGGGCCATGTCGGAGCACAGGAACACGCAGGCGTCGCCCACCTCGCGGGGCATGCCCATCCGCCCGAGCGGCGCCTTCTCCATCCAGCGGCCGACACCCTCCGGCCACGCGTCCTCGATCCCCTCCCGCCAGATGAGCCCGGGGGACACCGCGTTGACCCGGATGCCGTGGCGGCCGAGCTCGAGGGCGGCCACCTTGGCGTGCATGAGGAGCGCCGCCTTGGACACGCCGTAGTGGCCGTGGGCGGAGGCCGGCTGCGTGCCCTCGATCGAGGAGATGTGCACCACCGAGCCGGGGGCGCCGCGCTCGATCAGGTGCCCGGCGAGCGCCTGGGTGAGGCGGTGGCAGGCGGTCACGTTCGTGTCCATCATCTCCGCCCACTGCTCGTCGGTCATCGTCGTGAAGTCGGCGAGGTGCTGCACGGCGGCGTTGTTGACCACGGCGTCGAGCTTGCCGAAGCGCTCCACCGCCGCGGCGACCAGCTGCCCCGGGGCGTCGGCGGCGGTGAGGTCGAGGCGCACCGCCAGGTGGTCGCCGGGAACGGCGGGGGCGTCGCTGCGGTGGTGGTGCAGCACGAGCGAGGCGCCGGCCTCGGCGAACGCCTCCGCGATGCCGGCGCCGATGCCACCGGCCGCGCCGGTGACGGCCACCACCGTGCCGCTCAGATCGATCCGGATCATCCGTCTCCCATCCCGCGCGGGTTCCCCTCCCGACGCCGAAGTTGTCTGACAACGTACTCAGAGGGGCCGGAGCGGTCAAGCGACGCGCATGGCACTACCATTCGCCCGCCATGGAGCCGGCGACCGCACGCGCGCAGGGGGCGAGCCGGTCGGCCGCCGTCGAGGAGAGCGTGCGGGAGCGCCTGGAGCGCGGCGAGTGGGGCGAGAACGAGAAGCTCCCGTCCGAGCACGAGCTGGCCGCCGAGTACGGCGTCTCCCGCGCCACGATCCGCACCGCGCTGCGCGGCCTCGACAGCCGGGGGCTCACCGTCACCATCCACGGCCTGGGCACCTTCGCCACCGCAGCGGCGCGGGTGGTCGCTGCCGACCTCCACCGGCTGGAGTCGATCTCGCAGACGATCGAGCGGATGGGCCGCACGCCGAGCAGCACCTTCCGGTCGATCGCCTTCCGCCCGGCCACGGAGCACGAAGCCGCAGCCTTGTCCATCGCCGCTGGAGACGAGGTGCTCTCGGTCGAGCGGGAGATCATGGCCGACGGCGAGGCCGTGGCGTACTCGAAGGACGCCGTACCCCGCTCCGTGCTCGCTGGCGACTTCCAGCTCCCCACCGTGACCGGCTCGCTGTTCTCGCTCCTCGAGCGCAACGGCGTCGTCGTGCGTTCCGCGCTCACCGGGATCCACGCGTCGGCGGGCACGGACCTCGAGTGGCGCGACCCCCAGCACACCTTGTTCGTGCTGCTCGAGCAGACCCACTTCGACGGGCGCAACCGGGGCGTGGCGTTCTCGAGGACCTGGTTCGTCGAGGGCCGGTTCCAGTTCAGCATCGTGCGCGTCACCTGAGGGGGTGGTCTTGACGCACCTCGGGGGGTGCCGTAGCCTGGGCCGGATGTTGTCTGACAACCACGATCGGCGCGCGCCGGCACCGTCCGTGGCCTGGGTCGACGGTGCGGTCGAGCTGATCGACCAGACCCGCCTGCCCCACGAGGAGGCGGTGGTGCGCTGCACCACCGTCGACATGGTCGTCGACTGCATCCAGCGCCTCGCCGTGCGCGGCGCACCCGCCATCGGCGTCGCCGGCGCCTACGGGGTGGCCCTCGCCGCCGCCGCCCACGATCCCGCCGCCGAGGCCGGCGCCTTCGCCGCCGACGTGACCCGCCTGCGCGACGCCCGCCCGACGGCCGTCAACCTGGCCAGGATGGTCGACCGCGTGGCGGCAGCCGCCACCTCCGCCGCCGCCGCCCTCGAGGCCGCGCACGCGGTGCGCGCCGAGGAGCTCAACGCTTCCACCGCCATGGGCGAGCTCGGGGCCGACCTGCTCCTCGAGCTGTGCGGCGACCGCCCGCTGCGGGTGATGACCATCTGCAACACGGGTGGCCTCGCCGCCGTCGAGCGGGGCACGGCCCTCGCCGTGATCCAGACGCTCCACGAGCGCGGCCGGCTCACCGAGGCGATCCCGCTGGAGACGCGCCCGCTGCTGCAGGGCGGCCGCCTCACCACCTGGGAGCTGGCGCGGATGGGCGCCCCGCACCGGTTGATCGTCGACTCCGCGGCCGCGTCGCTGCTCGCGCGCGGGTTCGCCGACGCCGTCGTCGCGGGCGCCGACCGGATCGCCGCCAACGGCGACACCGCCAACAAGGTCGGCACCTTCGCCCTCGCCCTTGCCGCCCGCCACGCGGGCGTGCCGTTCGTGATCGTCGCGCCGGAGTCGACCGTCGACATCGACACGGGCAGCGGCGCCGACATCCACATCGAGGACCGCAGCAGCGACGAGGTGATCTCGGTCCGCGGGGTCTCGCTGTGCCCACCGGGCACCGAAGCGATCAACCCCGCCTTCGACGTCACCCCGGTCGCGCTCATCGATGCGCTCGTCACCGACAAGCGCGTCGTCAACTTCCGCGCAGGTGAGTCGCTCCAGGGGGAGCACCTGCACGGCTAGCAGCGAACCACCAAGGAGCAGCCCCATGACCACCAGCCCGACGAGGCGCCGCCGGTCCGTCCTCGGCACCGTCCTCGCCCTGACCCTCGTCGCTGCCGCGTGCGGCGACGACGAGGACAGCGCCGACACCACCGCAGCCGGCACCGAGACCACCGCCGCCGGCACCGAGACGACGGCCGCCGGCGGTTCCGGCGACGCGCCCACGTTCATCTACCTCCCGCCGACGCCGATCGGCGGCAACCCGTTCCTCCAGCTCGGCTGGAAGGGCACCCAGGACGCCGCGGCCGCGATGGGCGGCGAGGCGAAGATGTTCGAGTCGACCGACCTGAACAGCCGCCGCGCCAACCTGGAGGCCGCCGTCGAGGAGGCGCCGGACATCATCGTCCTCAACACCTTCGACTTCACCGACCTCGCCGCCGAGTTCTCGGCCGCTCACCCCGAGCAGAAGTTCATCATCATCGACTCCTGCCCCGAGGCCCCGGCGGAGAACCTGCACTGCGGCGTGTTCCGCGAGCACGAGGGCGCCTACCTGCTCGGCATCATGGCCGGCGAGCTCTCGGAGTCGAAGCAGGTGGGTTCCGTCGTGGCCCTCGACATCCCGTTCCTGCACCGCTGGAGCGACAGCTTCGCCCTCGGCGCCCAGTCGGTCGACGCGTCGATCACCGACTCGCAGGTGTTCATCGGTGGCGACAGCCCGTTCACCGACCCGGCTCGCGCCAAGGAGCAGGCGCTGTCGCTGGCGGCGCAGGGCGTCGACCACATCTTCGCCGTGGGCGCCGGTTCCAACGGCGGCGTGTTCGAGGCCGCGGCCGAGCAGGGCTTCTTCTCCTACGGCGTCGACATCAACGAGTGCCCGAAGGCGCCCGGCCAGATCGTCGACAACAACCTGAAGCTCGTCGACACCCTCGTCTCGCAGCTCATCGCCAAGGTGATGGGCGGCAGCGCCGGGCCGGTGGAGAGCTTCGGCCTCGCCAACGGCGGCGTCGGCGTCATCGCGCTGCAGGACGACGTCGCCGACAGCGGCTGCGTCATCGCCGACCACCCGGAGATCATCGAGAAGGTCCGCGCCGCGGCCGACCAGATCATCTCCGGCGAGCTGGTGGTGCCCGACCCGTTGACGGCCGGCTGACGCACACGTCGGCACGTCGACGGGGGACGACATGACGGCCGAGCTGGAGCTCCGCAACATCTGCAAGCGGTATCCCGGGGTGATCGCCAACGACGCGATCGACCTCACGGTCCGCAGCGGGCACGTCCACGCCATCGTGGGCGAGAACGGCGCCGGCAAGACCACGCTCATGTCGATCCTGTACGGCCTGGTGGCCCCGGACGAGGGGGAGATCCTCGTCCGGGGCGAGCCGGCCCGGTTCCGGTCGCCCCACGACGCGATCGAGGCCGGCCTCGGCATGGTCCACCAGGCCTTCCAGCTGTTCCCCACGATGACCGTGGCCGAGAACGTCGTGTACGGCCACGAGCCGCGACGCGGGTGGTTCCTCGACCGCAGCGCGGCGAACCGCCGGGTGGCCGAGCTCGCCGACAGCTTCGGGCTCGGCGTCGACGTCACCGCGCGCTGCGAGGACCTCGGGGTGGGCACGCTGCAGCGGGTCGAGATCCTGAAGGCCCTCTACCGCGACGCCCGGATCCTCATCCTCGACGAGCCCACGGCCGTGCTCACGCCGCAGGAGCGCGACGGGCTGTTCGAGGTGATCCGCCAGCTGCGCGACGACGGCCGCACCATCCTGTTCATCACCCACAAGCTCAACGAGGTCATGGCCACGAGCGACCGGGTGACCGTGCTGCGCAGGGGCCGGGTGGCCGCCGAGATGGCCGTCGCCGACACCTCCCCCGCCGCGCTCACGTTGGCGATGACGGGGCGCAGCGTCGACACCGCCCGCCGCCACCACGAGCACACACCCGGCGAGGTGCGCCTGCGGGTCCGCGACCTCTCGGTGGTCGACGCCGCCGGCGTCACCCGCGTGGACGGCGTCGACCTCGACGTGGCCGCCGGCGAGATCGTGGGCATCGCCGGTGTCACCGGCAGCGGCCAGACCGAGCTCGTGGAGGCGATCGTCGGCCTGCGGCGGGCCACCACCGGCACCGTCCACCTCGGCGACGTCGACCTCGCCGAGCTGTCGGTGCGCGACCGGCGCGACACCGGCGTGGCGTTCGTGCCGGAGGACCGCCAGCGGGTGGGCTCGGCGGGAGCGGCCACCACCCGCGAGAACCTCGTGATGGGCTACCAGCGCCGCGAGCGCTTCCAGCGCCGTGGCGTGCTCCGCCGCAAGGCCGTGGCGCAGCACGCGAGCGACCTGATCCGCCAGTACGACATCCAGGTGGCCGGCCCCGAGCAGCTCGTCGGGCAGCTGTCGGGCGGCAACCTGCAGAAGGTGGTCGTCGCGCGGGAGATGGCCCACGGCGCACCGCTGCTGGTGGTGGAGCAGCCCACACGGGGCGTCGATGTGGGCGCCATCGAGTTCATCCACGGCCGCCTCGTGGAGCAGCGCGACGCCGACCGGGCGATCCTGCTCGTGTCGGCCGAGCTCTGGGAGATCCTCGCCCTGTCCACGCGGGTGCTGGTGATGTTCCAGGGGCGCATCGTCGCCGAGCTCGACCCGCGGACCACCGACGAGGTGGAGATCGGCCTGTACATGACCGGGGCCCTCACCCAGGACCTGCCGCGACGGGAGGCCACGCGTGCCCGCTGACCTGGTGGCCCGTGGGCCCGACGCGGCGCGGCGGTTCCTGCGCAGCCCGGTGACGGCGTCGATCCTCCTCGCCTTCGTCCTCGTCGCGCTGATCATCCTCGTGTCGGGCTCCAACCCGCTCGAGGCCTACGCCGAGATCTGGCGCGGGGCGGCCACCGGCTCGGGCCCGCGCACCGTCGTCAACCGTGCGGTGCCGATCGTCGGCATGGCCATCGCCCTGTCGCTGCCCTTCCGCGCCGGCATCGTCAACCTCGGCGGCGAGGGCCAGATGATCGTCGGCGGCCTGGCCGCCGCATTGGTGGCCATCCACCTCCCGGGGCCCGGACCGCTCGTCATCGTCGTCGCGGTGGGAGCAGGTGCCCTCTCCGGCACCGCGTGGGCCGCGCTGCCGGCGCTCGGCCAGCTGCACCTCCAGGTGCCGATCCTCATCACCAGCCTGCTGCTGAACGCGCCGGCCAGAGCCCTCACCAGCTATCTCGTGAAGTACTACTTCGGCGATCCCACCGCCACGTCCACCACCACGGTGGCCGTGCCGATGTCCACGCGCATCCCCCGACTCGACTGGCTCTACGGCGCCAGCCTGTCGGCCATCGTCGTCCTGATCGCCGTGGTGCTGGTGTCGCTGCGCAACAACCGCACCGTCCCCGGCTACGAGGGCCGGATCTCGGGGATCAACCTCCGCTTCTCCCGCTACGGCGGCGTGGAGACCGGACGCCAGACCCTGGTGTCGATGATGGCCGGCGGCGCGATCGCCGGGATGGTCGGCGCGCACCTCGTGCTCGGGCAGGCCTACCGCTTCGTCGACGGCGACCTCGCCGGCACCGGCTTCGCCTGGACCGGGCTGCTGGTCACGCTGCTCGCCGCACACCGCGCCTGGCCCATCCTCGCCGCCGGCACGTTCTTCGCCGCCCTGCAGGTGGGCGGTCTGGCGATGCAGCGCCAGGCGGGCGTGTCGTGGCAGCTGGCGCAGGTGCTGCAGGCGGTGGTCATCCTCTCGCTGGCGATGCGCATCTCGCTGGTGCGGTCGCGCTCGCCCCGCGCACCCGACGACGACCGCGACCGCGAGTACATCGAGCCCGTCATCGCGCCCGACTCCGCCGAGGCCACCGCCTCAGCCGACCGGGCCGGCAGCAGGGAGCACGTGAGCTGATGTTCGACTCGCTGTTCGACGCTGCGCTGCTCGACTCGATCCTCCGCGCCGCGGTGCCCATCCTGCTGGCCGCGATCGGCGGCCTGGTGTGCGAGCGGGCCGGTGTGTTCCAGATCTCCCTCGAGGGGATGATGCTCCTCGGGGCCTTCACGGCCGTGTCGGTGTCGTACGCCAGCGGCAACGCCTATGTCGGCGTCCTCGCCGCCATGGGCGCGGGCGCGGTCACATCGCTGATCCTCGCCGTCGGCAACGTCACCCGCGGCGGCGACCCGATCGTCATCGGCGTCGCCGTGAACCTGTTCGCCGTGGGCCTCACCGGGTTCCTGCTGCCGCAGATCTTCGACGTGCGCGGCGTGTTCATCGACCCGGGCATCGTCGGCCTCCGCCGCTACGCGATCCCGGGCCTGCACGACATCCCGGTGATCGGCAACGCCCTGTTCCGCATGACGCTCCTCGGCTACCTCGCCTACGTGCTGGTGCCGGTGCTGTGGGTGGTGCTGTTCCGCACGGCGCTCGGCCTGCGCCTGCGCGGCACGGGGGAGCGCCGGGTCGCCGCGCAGACGCGCGGCGTGCCCGTCACCGCCTATCAGTACGGGGCCGTCGTGTTCTCCGGGGTGATGGCCGGCATGGCCGGCGCGCAGCTGTCGCTCGGCAACGTCGTCCAGTTCGCGGAGAACATGTCCGCGGGGCGGGGCTGGATCGCCGTGGTGGCCGTGCTGCTCGGCAGGGCCCACCCCTACGGCGTACTGGCCGCCGCGCTGCTGTTCGGCACCGCGGAGGGCCTCGGCTTCCGCCTGCAGGGCAACGGTCTCGCCGTGCAGATCACCGACGCGCTCCCGTGGGTGGTCACCCTCGTCGCCCTCGTCCTCGCCCGCCAGCGCTTCACCCGCCTCACCGACCTCACGGCGGCGCGCACGTGAACGCAGCAGCTCCCGCCTCCGCCCCCGACGCCGGACGGGTCCGCTACCTCGCCGAGCACCTCGTGGTCGACGCCGCCGAGGGCGTGCTCACCGACGCCGTGCTCGACGTGGAGGCGGGAGCGGTGGTGTGGTCCGGCCCGCGCGCCGCGGCGCCCGACCCCGGCGGCTCGGCCGAGGTCCGCCTCGACGGCCTGGTCGTGCCCGGGCTGGTCAACGCGCACGCCCACACCCCGATGCTGCTCCTGCGCGGCACGGGCGAGGGCCTCCCCACCGACCGCTGGCTGGTGGAGGTGATGTGGCCGCGCGAAGGGCGCCTGGTCGAGGGCGACGTCGCCTGGGCCATGCGCCTCGGGGCGACGGAGCTCCTGCTGAACGGCGTGACCACCACGAACGAGATGTACTTCTTCGGTGACGCCGTCGCCGAGGGAGCAGCCGCGGCCGGCATCCGCTGCCTCGTGTCGGCGCCGCTCATCGAGGCGGAGGACTTCGCCAGGTTCGGCTCCGTCGACGAGCAGCTCGCCAACATCTCGGGCATGCGCGCCCGCTGGCGCGACCACCACCTCGTCGAGGTGGGCGTCGGCCCGCACGCCGCCTACAGCCTGTCGCGCGACACCCTCGAGCGGGTGGCCGCCCAGGTGGCCGACGACCCGATGCTGGTGCACATCCACATCGCCGAGCAGCCGCACGAGGGCGACGAGGTCACCCGGCGCACCGGCTCCACCGTGCCGGCGTACCTCGACGAGCTCGGCCTGCTCACGTCGCGCACGATCGGCGCGCATTGCGTGTGGATCACCCCCGACGACATCGCCCTCATGGCCGATCGCGGCACGAGCGTGGCTCACTGCCCGGCGTCGAACGGGCGGCACGCCAGCGGGATCGCCCCGGTCGCCGAGCTGCGCGCCGCCGGCGTGGCCGTCGGCCTCGGCACCGACGGCCCGGCCTCGCACGACCGCCTCGACCTGTTCGAGGACATGCGCACCGCCGTCCGCTACGCGCGGATCCGGGCGATGGACGCCTCGATGCTCACGGCGGCGGACGTGCTGGCGATGGCCACCACCGGCTCGGCGGCCGCGATGGGGCGCCCGGACCTCGGGCACCTGCGCCCCGGCGCCACCGCCGACTTCGTCAGGGTCGACATCGGCGCGCCCGGTTTCGATCCGGTCTTCGAGCCGGCACAGCTGATCGAGCGGCTCGTCTGGCTCGGCTCGGCTGGGAGCGTGCGCGACGTCTGGGTCGGCGGGCGCCAGGTCGTGGTGGCCGGCGCGTGCGTCACGGTGGAGCGCGACGAGGCCCGCCGCCAGGTGCAGCAGCGGGCCCTTCGCCTCGTCACCGGCTGAGCCGGTGTCGGTGAGCGCCGTCGTGCGGCGCCGTCCGGTCAGAACGAGCAGGGGGCGAACGTCTGGTACATGCGCTCCTGGAACTGCGCCACGTCGAGGTAGGCCGTCACCAGGACGTCGAGGTGGTCGGCGGCCGTGAACGTGGCGATCACGTCGCGCACGCACGCGTCGTCGATCTCCATCGGGGCGACGACGGAAGCCGCCAGCGGCACCAGCGCCACCTCGAAGTCGGCGGCCGGCGCGCAGCTTGCGAACGGCTGGAGCCCGCTGACCACCTGCTGGCGATCGGAGGCCCGGCCGGCCACCACGGCGTCGACATCGGCACGTACCGCACCGGCGGCGGACGCCACACAGGCCAGGGTGGCCTCGGACGGCGAGGCCCCGATCACCATCCGGTAGGCGGCGCCGAGGTCGGTGCTGCCGGCCTCGCCGGGCGCCTGCACCGATGCCTGCGGGGGGCGGGCCGTCGACGTGGCGTCGTCGCCCGATGCGGCACGGACGACGCCGGCGATGCCGCCGGCGAGGGCGGCCACCCCGGCGCAGAGGGCGGCGACCCGCTGCGTCGTGGCACGGCTCGTGGGGCGCCGGGTGGAGGCGGCGGCCGGCGCGTGGCCGCTGGGGACGGCACCGGTGGTCGGGACGGGCAGCTGGTCGGGGGCGATGGTGGACATGGCGGGCTCCTCGGGGACGTGACGGTCGGGTCGGTCGCACCGATCGATGCACGTCTCGCGGGAGAAGTTCCGCGTGTCGTCAGATCCCACCGGCGCTGCGGCGGACGAGGGCCCCGGCCGGCGGCACTAGTGTCCCCGCCCGTGCCGAGGAGGAGGGCGCACGGACCGATCGACGGCGGCGGTCGCCGGTCGGCGCGAGCGTGCCGCCGGGCCTGCATCGCCGCCGCCCTCGCCGTCTGCGTCCCCGTCCCGGCCGGGGTGGCGCTCGCGGCGCCCGACGAGTGCGTCGCCGACGCCGTCGCCAGGGGCACCGCGCGCCCGCAGGCGCTCGCCGACTGCCTCCGCGCCGAGACCACCCCGACCACCGCGCCGTCCGGTGTGGTGCCCCGGCCGGCACCCGCCGACGGCGACGCGGACGGTGGGGGCACGTCGGCCGTGGCCCTCCTCGTCGCCGGCGTCGTCGGGGCGGCGCTGGGGGCGGCAGCGGTGGCGCTCGCCCGCCGCTCGCGCCGTGCGCCCGACCACGGCGCCGCACCGCTGCCCGCGCAGGAGCGCGCCCCCCTGGCGCCGCCCCGCGCACCGGCCACGGCCGACCGCAGCGACGGTCTGATCGCGAGCCTCGTCGGGTTGGCCGACCGCGTGCCGAGCCAGGCGCTGCGCACCGAGATCGTGGCGGCGCTGGACCGGGCGGGCGTGCACGCCGTCGAGGTGGCACCGGGCACCGCGTTCGACCCGGCACGGATGCGCGGCGTCGGGACGGCACCGGCACGGGAGCCGGGCGACGCGGGACGCGTCGCGGCCACCGAGCGCTGCGGGTGGACCGACGGCGTGCGGGTGCTCAGGCCGCCCGACGTGATCGTCCACGAGGGCCGGTGACGGTGCAGGACCACCCGTCGACGGCGGGCCCGCTCACCTCGCGCCTGCTGGAGGTGTGCGACGGGGCGCTCGGGTCGCTCACCGTCGGGCCGGGCCGGCAGATGGTGGAGAGGGTGCGCGACAAGCTGGCCGCCCCGCTCACGGTCACCGTCGCGGGCGGGGTCAGCTCCGGCAAGTCCACGCTCGTCAACGCCCTGCTCGGACAGCGGATCGCTCCGGTCGACGCCGGCGAGTGCACGCGCGTGGTCACCGAGTTCCGCTTCGGCGCCCACGAGCGCGCGGAGGTGGTGGGGGTGGACGGGAGCACCTCGCTCGTGCCCCTCGACCGGGGGCGGATGCCCGAACGCCTGGGCAGGCCGACCACCGAGATCGACCGTGTCGTCGTGCACCTCTCCAACGCCTTGCTGCGCGACCTCGCCGTGGTGGACACGCCCGGCCTGAACACGGCGACGCAGGAGAACGAGGCGGCCGCAGCGAGGTTCCTCGGCGTGGACGGCCGGGAGGGCCAGGTGACCGCCGACGCCGTCGGTCGCGCCGACGCGCTCGTCTTCCTGCTCCCCGTGCTGCGCCAGGCCGACGCCGACGTGCTCCGCGGCTTCGCCGCGCTGCTCGGAGGGTCGGCGCTCTCGTCGGCCTCGGCGGTCGCCGTGCTCAGCAAGGTCGACCGGCTCGACAGGTCGGCCGATCCGGTGGCCGCGGCGGCGCCCATCGCGAAGCGGATGGCCGGGGAGCTGCGCGGCGTCGTCAGCGACGTCATCCCGGTGGTCGGCCTGCTGGCCGAGACGGCGCGGGCGGCGGTCTTCACGGAAGCCGACGCACGCGCCCTCCAGGAGGTGGCCGCCGTCCAGGACGAGCTCGACCGCGAGGACCTGCTCCTGTCGCCCGAGGACTTCCTGCGCTCCGACCTGATCGAGCTCGACGTCGCCGCACGACGGCGGCTGCTCGCACTGCTCGACCTGCACGGCCTGAAGGTCGGCGTCGCCGCCGTCGACGACGGCGCCCGCACCGCCGGCGCGCTCGTGCGCGTGTTCGAGCGCAGCAGCGGCTTCGAGGCGCTGCGCGGCGCCGTCATCGCCCGCTTCTCGGGCCAGGCCGACGTGTTCAAGGCGCACGCCGCCATGAGCGATCTGCGGAGGGCGTCGTACCTGCGCACCGACCCCGACAACGCCCGGGCGCTCCGGGCCCTGCGCACGCCGCTGGAACGCATCGAGCTCGACCCGGCGATGCATCGCCTGCGGGTGCTCCAGGTGGCGACCGCCGTGGCCGCCGGCGACCTGCAGCTCCCACCGGCGCTGCTCGACGACGTGCTGGCGATGGCGGACGGCGGGAGCGAGGGGCGGGCCACGAGGGAGGAGGCGTCGGCCGGCGCGGCCCGTTGGGGGGCGTGGGGCAACGACCCGCGGCGCAGCCCGGAGGAGGCCCGTCACGCCCGGGCCGTCAAGGCCGCCTTCGAGCTGCTGTGGAGCGTGGCGAGCCCGTGAGCGACGCGAGCGGCTCCCCCTCCGCTGCCGAGCGGCCGCGCGACCCGCTCGGCGTGCAGGCCACGCGCCTCGCCAACCGGATCCACGACCAGCTGCAGGGCTGGGGTCGACCGGAGCTGGCCCAGCGGGTGACCGCCGAGGCCGCGCAGTGGGGCGACCAGCGCCTCGTCGTCGTCACCTGCGGTGACATCAAGCGGGGCAAGAGCTCCCTCCTCAACGCGCTGCTCGACCGCGCCGAGCTGCTCCCGGTGGATGCCGACGTGGCCACGAGCGTCCACCTCGTCGTCACCCACGGCACGGCGGAGACGGCGACGGTGACGCGGATCGGCGACGACGGCGAGCCACGCACCGAAGAGGTGGCCCTCGACGACCTCGTCGACGTGGCCTCGATGCGCGGTGACCCGGCCCGGCGTGCGGGTGTGGTCAGCGTGGCCGTCGAGGTGGACCACCCGCTGCTCGAGCGCGGCGTCGCCCTCATCGACACGCCCGGCGTCGGAGGCATGAGCCGTGGGCACCGCGACCTCGCCCTCGCCGCGCTGGCCCGCGCCGACCTGCTGCTGTTCACCATCTCGGCGCAGGAACCGGTGGCCCGCACGGAGCTCGACTTCCTGGCCGAGGCCACCGAGCACACGCGGCGCCTCGTGGTGGTGGTGACGAAGGCCGACGTCAACACCGACGTCGACAACGGCCGGATGCTCGCCGAGCACCGGGAGAAGGTGCTCGCGCACGCGGCGTCGCTGCGGGAGCGGCCGGCCACGGACACGCTGGAGCCGAAGGCGGCGGCCGCCCGCCTGGAGCGCGTGGCGGCCACGCCGATGGTGCTCACCAGCAGCCACCTCGCCCACCAGGCCCGCCGGCGGCGGGAGGCGGGCCGCCTGGAGCAGGCCGCCGAGATGCACGCCCGCAGCGGCGTGAGCGAGCTGTCGGGCCTGATCGCGCGCAGCGTGGAGCAGCGCGGCGACATCCGTACGGCGAACCTGCTGCAGCTGCTGGGTGTGCTGCTGGACGACGTGGAGCGCGAGCTGCGCGCCCGACAGCGCGCGTCGTCCGGCGACAGCACGGTGGCCGACGACCTGGCCGCCCTGCAGCGGTCGATGGAGGGCTTCAGCTCCACCTCGGCGCGCTGGCGGACCACGCTCGGCAACAACATCGTCCGCCTCCAGACGAGCGCCTCACGGCTGGTGACGCACGAGCTCAACCGGGTGAAGGAGCACTACCGCGAGGTGATCGAGGGCGCTGCCGACGTGGAGGCGCTCACCGACGCCCTCCCCGCTGATCTCGAGCGCTCGTTGCACGGGGCCTGGAACCACCTCGTCGACGCCATCAACCGCGAGTTCGCCACCACCCTCGGCGGCGTCCTCGAGGACTTCGGCACCGCAGGCATGGAGACGGTGCTCGGCCCGATCGACATGCCCGACGCCCTGCGCAGCGTCACCGGTGCCCGGATCGCCGGTCCGGGTGAGGCGTCCCTGCTCGACGATGGCCTGCCCTTGGCCATGCAGACGTTCACGTTCGGCAACATCGCCAACGCGGCCGCGCGGGTGCTCGGGCTGTCCACGGGCGGCCTCGGCCTCGTGGCCTACGGGATCGGCGCGGCCATCGCCTACCCGATCGGCAAGATGCGCAAGCAGCAACGCGAGCGCCAGCGGGTGAAGGTGGAGTACCAGCGCTACGTGGCGGAGCTGCTGTTCGGCAACGAGGGCGTGGCGAAGGAGTTCACCACGGAGCTCTCGTTGCGCATCCTCGACCTCCGCGAGGAGGTGGAGCGCTTCGTCGAGCAGCGGCTGGTCGAACGCAAGAAGCAGCTCGACGCGGAGCTGCGCGAGCTGCAGTCGGTGATGAAGGCCGAGGCCGGCAAGCGCCAGGAGGTGCAGCGCGCCGCCACGGCGCAGCTCGAGGGCGTGCAGCGGCTGCGCTCGGAGATCGAGCCGCTCCAGCGTGCCGTCGAGGGCCGGCTGGCGGCGGCGCCGGCCTCGTAGCACCCGCCGCGCCGCCGGCGCCCCTCGAACCTCGGGGCGGCGCGGAACTTCCGGCACCCGGCGCGCATCGGTGGGGTCACCGCCACCGACGGCGGCCCACCACACCCGAGGAGCACCCCATGAACGACTGCACGATCCCCGCCACCACCTGCGACACCTTCGACACCTTCGACACCTGCGACCCGTTCGACCACAGCGGCGGCTACGACGCGATGGTCCCCGCGGCACCGCTGTCGATGGCCATCGACAGCGACGGCGACGGCGCCGTCGACACCACGGTCACCGACCTCGACGGCGACGGCATCGCCGACGCGTACGACTGGGTCGACCCGTCGACCGGCATGGGCGTGTTCGCCCTCGACAGCGACGGCGACGGCCTGCTCGACGTGATCGCCGTCGACGCCGACGGTGACGGCTCGTTCGACGAGGTGAGCGTCGACGCCGACGGCGACGGCACGTTCGAGACCACGATCGACACCACGACGGGCGAGGAGACGACCGCCGACGAGGCGACCGACCCCGGCGCACTGCCCGAGGACATGTCCACCGCCGACACGCTGAGCGTCGACGACGACGCGGTGCACGGCGAGCCGATGGCCGAGATCCCGTACCACCAGGCGCAGGTGGGCCCCAACGACTGCCTCCCGACGTCGGTGGCGATGGTCCTGTCCGAGGCCACCGGCACCGAGGTGCCGCAGGCCGAGCTCGTCGACCTCGCCAACTCCCTCGGCCTGCTCGGCCCGTCCGGCATGTCGATGGACGGCGGCGTCACGCTGCTCGAGCACTACGGCATCGACGCCGAGGTCCGCTCCGGCTCGGTCGACGACCTGCGCGAGCTGCTCGACGCCGGCACGCCGGTGATCATCGGCCTCGACGCCGACGACCTCTACGGCGAGGGCGACCAGCCGTTCGCCGACGACTTCGTCTCCGGCCACGCCGTCGTGATCACCGGCATCGACGACGAGGCCGGCCTCGTCTACATCAACGACCCGGCGTTCCCCGACGGTGCGGGCGTCGCCGTGCCGATCGCCGACTTCGAGGACGCGTGGCAGGACGGCGACAACGTGATGATCGTCGCCGACACCGACGCCGCCCCGACGGGCGACGACGTGGCGGCCGGCGCCACCGAGCAGGCCGACGACCGCGGCCTCAGCCTGATCGACGTCGTGCTGCTGCCGCTCACGCTGATCGTCCGCTGATCAGCTCGACGGCGCCGCCGCCACGATCCCGTACACCTGCCCGAAGGTGGTGGATGCGACCACGATCCCGCCGGTGAGCGCCGGCGGGATCCGGTTGCCCGCCCCCGTGGGCACCGACCACCGGCGGCCCAGGCCCGCCAGGTCGACGGCGACGAGGTCGCCCCCCGTCTCGACGAAGGCCGTCACCGGCCGGTCGGCGGGCGCCAGGGCGACGCCGGCGGCGGTCGCCCCGCCGAGGGTGACCTCGGCGACGACCTGGCCGCTGTCGGCCCGGTGGACCCGCAGCACACCGCCTTCGTCGACCACTGCGAACAGCTCGGCCGAGGGCCCGACGCCGGTGACGCACCGCCCGGAGCAGCGCACCCCGTACGCGGCCTGGCCGGTGTGGAGGTCGAGGCCGTAGACGATGCCGCCCTCGGAGGCGACCAGCAGCCGTGTCCCCACCACGGCCGGCGCGACCATGGCCCCGCCGGCCATCCGGTAGCCCCAGCGGCACGCACCCGTCGCCGCGTCCACGAGGTAGACCACCCCCTGCACGGTGGCGACGACCACCGAGCCCGCGGCACCCGGCACGACGCACAGGTCGGCGCGCGTGGCGGCGCCGAGGGGGAGCTGCCAGCGGACGGCACCGGTGGCCTCGTCGAGCGCGAGGACGACACCTCCGTCGTGGGCGACGAGCACGCTGCCGGACGCGACGGCGGCCGCGGCGCCGACCGTGCCGCCCACGGAGGTCACCCAGCGCACCGCTCCCGAGACGCGGTCGAGCGCCACCACACGGCCGTCGATCCCGGCGGCGACGACCGTGGGCCCGGCCAACGCCGGCGGTGACCAGATGCTGGTGCCGACCGGTGTCTGCCAGACCACCCGCCCACTGGCGCCGTCGAGGGCCCGCACGAGGCCGTCGCGAGCGCCGAACACGACGCCGGCGGCGTCGCCGGACATCTGCCCGGGCTGCACGCCCACCGGCACCCGCCAGACGACGGGCACCTGCCCGCCCCCGGCGGCAGGGGCCGGGGTGGGCAGCGGGACGTTCTGGGGCGAGGGCAGGGGCGTCGCCGCCGGTGGCGCGAAGGCAGCGCCGACCACCGCCTGCGGCGGCGCGACGGTCTGCGGCACGCTCGCCGGCTCGTCGGGGTGCGGTGTCGCGCCGGGCGCTGCCCCGGGCGGCCCGCCGGCGCGGGCGCGCAGGCGCAGTGCTCCCAGGCGGGCCGCCCCCAGGGCGACGACGGACTTCGGCTCGTCGCGGGTGCGCACCTTCGCGCCGAAGCGCTCGCCGAGGAGCTGCGCCACGAGCGGGATCCGCGACGAACCGCCGACGAGGAAGACGGCCTCGAGGTCGCCGACGCCGAGCCCCGCCCCTTCGATCGTGTCCTCCATCAGGTCCACGGTGCGCTCGACGTCGTCGATGATCATCGCCTCGAACTCGCTGCGGTTGACGAGGATGTCGGTGTCGGCCACCGGCACGAAGACCTGCGTGGATGTGTACGCCGACAGCGCCTCCTTGGCCCGGCGGGCCTGGTCGAGCAGGTCGAGCGCGGCGCGGCGCCACCTGCGCTCGTCGCTGGCGCGCATCTCCTCCCACAGCCCGGCGTCGACGGCGGCGAG